>ERZ791608.189-NODE-189-length-36510-cov-5.691675_pt1 | contig 36510 bp, 34 predicted proteins | sample MGYA00510276_ERZ791608 | MGnify/ENA primary metagenome ERZ791608 (study PRJEB30046, sample SAMN00791908) | human gut metagenome | study: EMG produced TPA metagenomics assembly of the A metagenome-wide association study of gut microbiota in type 2...
TTTTATACCCTAATAAGCTGCCGGAAAGTGAACGGGTATGCTCCGGAATATGTACCTAAATCTTTAAGGTTTATTGCCAAGGCTTCTGACAGAGTCATTACATGCTTCTCAAAAGTTCCATCCGTTCCAATGCCTCTACCAACGACATATTCTTCGTAGCTTTCTCTAACCACATAGATTTCGTCTTCGTTCTCGTACTCTGACACAATCAGGTCATTTAGCACAAGTTACTTCATACTCTTGTTTGTACTTCATGTTCTTAAAGAAACTCTCTTCATTTAAAGAAGTGCAGTTATTCTCCATATTTTCAAAAAGAAGAATATCTTCGTTTGCAAGTATATTTTTGTTCATAACATTCGCCGTTTTGTTGATACTATGTGTTTTAATGGTGAAGTAAGGAATAAGATTACACCTCAATCTTTACTCTACTCTCATCTAATCAGCTCGTTGAGCTTGTCCTCTCTGACAATTTTAGGCTGAGCCTTACCTGCCAGAATCAGGACTTTCTTGCCGTTGCGGTAGATATGGAGTTGGCGACTGCGTACCACTGCACTGATTTCTTCATCCTCCTGTATGGCTTTCCATATCGGATAATAGGCACCTTCCGGCTGGAATAGCTTTTTTTAAAGGTGGGAACACATATTGGTAGTATCAATGGGCATCATGGTTGTCATTCTATTTCGTTTCAATGGTAGGTTGTTTCTTTCCGTAACTTTCGCTGGGTTCGGCGGCTGCTTCCAATACAGGTTCGCTCATCGGATAAATCTTATCCAACTTCTTCTCGACAGACTTCTTCTCCGTGGGTTTTGCCAATTCCGGATTCAGGCGCTCCTTCAGTTTCGTATTCCGTTTCAGCACCGACATGTTGCGGATGGCAAAAGAGAGCGCCTTTTTGGTACCGATGAGTACGCAAATCTTTTTGGCACGGGTGATGCCCGTGTAAATCAGGTTCCGCTGCAGCATCACATAGTGGGTCATGAGCACCGGCATCACCACGATGGGATATTCCGAGCCTTGCGACTTGTGGATGGTTGTGGCATAGGCCAAGGTCAGCTCATCCAGTTCCGAGGCTTCGTATTCCACCAGGCGGTCTTCAAAGTTCACCAGCAGCGTGCGTTCCTCCATGTCCACCGATTCCACATAGCCGAGATCCCCGTTGAACACATCCTTGTCGTAATTGTTGCGCAGCTGCATCACCCGGTCGCCCTGTCGGAACGAATAGCCGCCTCGGTTCAAGGCAATTTGGGAAGGGTTCAGTGCATTTTGCAGGGCCATGTTCAGGTTGGCAGCACCTACCACACCCCGTTGCATGGGCGTCAGCACCTGGATGTTGCTCACTTTTTGGCTGTAAGCTTTCGGCAGTCTATTCTTCACTAGATTGACGATGTCATCCGCCACTTTTTCCGGCTCCTCCTGCTGGATGAAAAAGAAATCCGTCTGTTGGCCGTTGCTTGTATCGGGGAAACGTCCCTGGTTGATGGCATGGGCGCTCATCACGATGCGGCTGGTCTGCGCCTGGCGGAAAATGCGGGTCAGCCGGATCACCGGAATCCGTTCACTCTCAATGATATCGCGCAATACATTGCCGGCACCCACGCTGGGCAGCTGGTCGATGTCGCCCACGAACACCACCCGCATGGAAGAGGGGATGGCCTTCATGAGGTTGTTCATCAGGATGATGTCAATCATCGAACATTCGTCCACGATGAGTGCGTCCCCCTCCAAGGGGTTCTCATCGTTCCGCTTGTAGCCGTCCTTCGGATTGAACTCCAGCAGCCGGTGAATGGTCTTGGCCTCCATCCCAGTGGCTTCGCTCATGCGCTTGGCTGCCCGCCCCGTAGGAGCTGCCAGCAGGATGCGCAGTCCCATGTGCTTCAAGGCAGCAATGATACCCTGCGTGGTAGTGGTCTTACCCGTACCCGGTCCGCCCGTCAGTACCATCACCTTCGAGCGGATGGCTTCCTCAATGGCTTGCAGCTGCACCTCGTCATACTCAACGCCTGTTTCCTTCGACAAAGCCTGCACGTCTATTTCTTTAGCAAAGATGTCCTGTTCCGATTCACGGAGCAATGCCAGCAAGCGGTTCGTGGTGCCCACTTCGGCGAAGTAGAACGGTGGCAGATAGATGGCTTCATCCTCCAGTTTCAGGTCTTCTGTCTGCACCATATGATTCAACGCCTCCCGGATGGGTGCTTCGTCCGCTTCCAGCAATTCCAAAGCAGCTTTTACCAACTGTTCTTCTTCAGCATAGACATGCCCTTCGTTGGCCAGTTGATTCAAGGTATAGATGATACCACTCTTACAACGGCGCAGGTCGTTCTTCTCGTAGCCCATCTTCGCAGCAATGCCGTCCGCCGTCTTGAAGCCGATACCCCAGATGTCGTCAGCTAGTCGGTAAGGGTTCTCCTTCACCTTGTCAATGCTTTCCTTGCCGTACTGACGGTAAATCTTGGCCGCATAGGCCGTACTCACCCCATACCCCTGCAGGAAAAGCATCACATTCTTGATGTCCTTCTGCTTCTCCCAACTCTCGCGAATCTTCTCCACCCGCTTCTTGCCGATACCCGGCACCTCGTAGAGCCGTTCGATGTCGGTTTCAATCACATCGATGGTTTCCAGACCGAACTGCCGAACGATGAGCTGGGCAAACTTCGGACCGATGCCCTTCACCAGTCCGCTACCCAGGTACTTCTCGATGCCGTAGGCGGTAGCCGGCATCACCTCCTCCCACGACTGGCAAACAAACTGGCTGCCGTAGCGCTTGTCCACCTTCCAGTCGCCCTCACACAACAGCACACTGCCGGCGGGCACCTCCAGCAAGTTGCCCACCAGCGTCACCAGGTCGTCATATCCTTTGACCTTGACCCTCATCACCGAATACCCGTTCTCGGGATTCTGGTACGTGATTCGTTCTACTACGCAGCGAAGTTTGAGCATTTGCAAATAATATCTTTTTATGTTCTATCTCCTTATATTTTCAATCAAGTTGTAAAAATTCTCTGAAATTACATCTTCTCCTAAGCCGATACTTTTCAATGTGTTGCTTATTGAGCATACTTTGTTAAATGGAGCATCTGTTTCTGTGAGAATCTTGTTGTGAGGTATTCTTCCTATTATTTTTCTTCCGCTATCAGTCTTTGTCATTTTTTCATTGATAGAAAAATAGTAGCCACACTCAATAATTTGTGGTATAAGTGTTAGAGGACCTGAGTACCAGTGAAAAATCACGTTTTTAATTCCATGACTAATCAACATTTCTAACAAAACTTTTTCAGCGCGTCTTGAATGTACGCTGATTATTTTGTTCTTACCTCTTAACTGCTTGAGAATTGAATCCAAAACAAAAATTTGATCATTCTTAGTAGCTTCTCCTTCGTTACTGAAGTCTAAACCTATTTCTCCAATATAGCTGGTTTTATCTATGTACTGACTGAATAATCGAATCTCATCCTTTTTTTCACTAGCGTATAGTGGATGAAAGCCTAATGCTAAACGTGAATGTTTGTAGTGTCTAACATGATTGAATCCTAATGAAAAATGGCTCGGTAAGTTTGTCATACCTATCGAAATATTGTGCATGACCTCTTGCTCTTTAAGATAGAGTTCGGGGTTGGGCATCATATCAAAATGGCAGTGAGTATCTATTAACATATTCCAGCTTTTAATAGTGTATCAATCGATGCTTTTTTCTTAAGCCATTCAAGGACCTGAACATACGAGTGCAAGGCTAGTGATGTGTATTCATCTAACTCACGCTTATCCGTTATGCCATTAAAGAAAAGTTCTTGCCGAATTGTATGTTCGTTCATTCTGTTCTTTAGAAAATATAAAAGAGCATTAAAGTCCCTATTCCTCTTTTGGTTTCTATTATTTGGATTAAATTTTATACCATGAAATACGTCAGTGCCAAGTAGTGCTTCATTATCACGATTTATTGCATCCAATGAAACTCTTCTATAAAGACATGGGAGGCACATTCCGCAATGTTTAATTTTAGCATCGTGGATTTCAGTGCCACTTTTATCCCAGAAAATGTTGTGACCTCGTTTTGCGCAAGAACATGATAAGTCTACAAGAGAATTTAGAATTTCCTTTTTTGTCTTATCTTGGCTGCACTCTAATACCATATCCCTTTTTGACTTTAGGCGGTATGGGTTGCATATAGGGTTTGCTATACCTATAGCTAGCAAGGCTTCTTGTATTCGTTTAACAAAGGTAGGATGCGTTGTTCTTGTACTGCATGAGCTTCTTCTTCCGCTATCAAGTGGTATATTTATTGATATAGTTCCATTTTCTGGTACTATTAATTTACATTGTGGTGATATTTTATTGGCAATATATATTCCGGCAGAAAAGAATAGTAAAGAGCGAGAGCGAAATGTACTTTCCGTAGGAGTTCCCTTAATATTCCAAGAGCGTGGCTTAATCCCTGCATTAAGCAAAACCTGATCGTATTTATTGGCAAATATGTTATTTTCTCTGCAATAGCCCAATATACTGTTTTGATCGCTATGTTCTTTACCTAATTCCATATGTGAAACAAGGAGTATCTTTTTATTAAGAGAGAGTGTGTTTGCTTCGTCTATAAACCCGATTAGGGAATCTAGGCCACCTGAAAACAATGCTACTTTCTCAAAAGATGAAGTGTTATACTCCTTTACCTTTTTAGTTGGATTAAAGGAGTATAAATCTGCTTGGACAAAATGAATATCCCAACTGTCCCCAGTAAGGAAACTAATAGCACGATTGAAAGATTCTCGACCTTTATTCATTTCATTCAGATTGATAGCTGGAACATTCAATAATACTAAATTTCGTTTCCATCCATCATCTGAATTAGACATACGATGTACAGCTCTATCCACATTATATACAATCATAGATAAAACTAATAAATCAAAGGCTACAGATGATGTATCTCGTGAGAATTCCCATAGTTGTTTGGGATTGAACTTAGTGTCAACACTTCTGACTCTTCCATCATTCCCTTGGAAGGAAATAGTGAAGAAACCAAATACTTCTTGTGTTCCTGAAGGAGTATAATTGATGTTTATTCTTGTTTCCATATATCCAAAATTTCTGAAGTTAAAGAATCTAGATAATTTTTCCCTACTGGACTATTGAAGTTTATTTGTGTCAATTCTTTATTTAACTTCTCATCCAATTCATTATGAAGCCAGCGTCTCATATCTTTTTTTATCTCATCAGGATGTTTCCCTTTGTTAAAGATATGGCTTTGGAATAATTCTGCTGAATATTCCAATATGTATTCAATCTCAAAAGTTATAATCCATTCATGAAGATCATCATTGCTTGCATTTGTAAGTTTATCTTCTATACTTTGTTCGTCTTTGCAGTCTGAAGTGATGTCATTCAGCACTTTTTCCATGGCATAAGTTGCTGCTGCATCATCCATTGAAGAGTCATTTTCTCCAATGATTTCATGCAAAAGGATTTCCTTAAAATCTTGTGGCGTTTTTGGTTTCTGTGCATCAGGAAGTCTATCAATTCCCAGACTTGCAGTAAGTCCGTACTGTTTGGTGTTGGTAATAACATTTACCAATCCTCGGATTGCATGTCCACCAGCACGCCCAAACGAATAGCCTCTTTTGCCGCCATGACCACCACTTCCACCGCCTCTATACAAACCGCTACCCAGCGCAGCTCCTAAATTTCCAAAGAATTTTGCATTTGAACTAGACTGATTGTTTGTGTTATTTGCGATGTTAGTCATGGCTCGTTTTGCAGCGGACCAATTAGGGGAGGATTTCAAGTTATGTGATTGTGATGTACCCATATTTATTACTCTTAACCTTTACGTTCTATAGCTTTCTCTAAATTAGCGCTTTTTGGAATATTTGCTACGAATGTATAAAATTCATCGTTGATTTTTTTCATTCGAGCAAAGAATGAATTGGCATCTGTACCGATTTCTTCTGTTTTTACATTACTGACTAAGAGCTTTAATCTATCGATATTATCTCCTATCAATAAATTTGATTCATCACAATGTAATATTCTCCAACAATTTTCTGATTTTGGATCCTTTTTAAGGCTGTTGTTTATTAAATGAACAATCATGTCTTTTTCTGACTCTTCGCAGTTTTGAATCATCTTTGGCAATTCCTTTTTCATTGCATTATTGGTTTGCAGTGTACATAAGTTTTTGAATATTAGCATAATCTTATTTGTTACTAACGAAGCTATCGGCGTTTCATTTTTCAACGCATCTCGTGCCACCCAAAAGTAGTTTTGTAGATTGATGTCTTTTAATGATGGGTCAGAACTAAGCCATTTTTTTAAATAGTCAGACGACCAGTTATCTTTCCATTGTGGGTTTTGAATTCCATTTTCTAAAGTCGCTTCTTCCTCAACATTTTCCAGCGGCAAAACGCCATCATTGGCTTTTTGTATTTTATAGAGTTCCTCAAAACGAGAATTGTATAATGTATTATACTCTAGGACCATAAGTTTGGTTAACACTTCGGGACGTATATCGCTGAAGCCTGCTACTTCTGCTAACTCTTGGCGTACATATAAGGTATTTAGAAAACGTTTTAACTGCCGTGGATTACCGTTTAAAAATTGTTTTACAAGAGGTACGACGGGTAAACGATATTCTACTTCCTTAAAATCAACGCCATTACTCTTTGCCTTTATATTTGCTATATTATATCCTGAATGCTTATCACTCTTTCTGAAATTTAAATATTCCTGATGGATTTGATTGAATAGGGTTTCATTTAAATGGTTTTTACACAATAGTAGTGTGATATATGTTTCTTGCTCGTTGTCCGATAATCGTGGCAATTTGTATGGAAGTTGAATCAGCTTCTCCAGATAGTCAGAAAAAGGACTGGATATATCTTCCTTTTTCATTTGAATAGGATAATGCTGACTAATGGCATATTCAATAATACGTTCATCAGCTCCGATTACAAATGCCGTCTTTTTTACATTAACAAACAGTTTTACCGCTTCCAAACATCCAATAATTTTTTTCGGGTCACATCTGTCCAGGTCATCTACATAGACAATAACCGCCTTATAACCCATATTGTCAATCAATTCTTCAAAAAGCTCTCTGAATGTAGCGATAAATTTTGAAGTATTACCTTTACTTATATCTTCAAGTAGATTATTGTATTTATCCTTTTCTGCTATTATATCAATATCTTCTTTTGATGGTAACCATTTCTTTAGCCATTCTGGGGTGAGATTATCATAGGTCTTTTTCAATACAAAAACACCTGCTTTCAGAAAATTGATTCTAGCAAAAAAGTCATCTGCCTTCTCGAAAAAACTACGTCGCTTTTCTATATCTTTATCAAGAGCTTCTAATATGCTTTCAATCATTGTCAGTTTTGTAGTGTCATAACTTTCAAACTGCCAGCTATTGAAATATACTTGAAGAATCATGTTGTGATTCTCGCCCTGTTGAGATTGCTCCCATTCTTTCAACGCTTGTTGAAGCAGGAGCATTAGACTACTTTTTCCAGATCCCCAATTACCAAAAACTCCGATTGATATTGGTAACATGCTGTCACTCAAGATTATCTTTTTAAGCAAATCTGCATGAACTTGGTAACCAAGTAAATCTTGCGTTGTTTCATTATCTGACCACATACTTATTCAACTTTAGTATATACAATGTTCGTTTCCAAGCAAGGGCGTAAATCCAAATCATAATAGCCCATAAGATAAAAGTTGCGGCCAATGTTTTGATAGATATGCAAGCCGCGGTCAAGGGAGATATTCCATCCGTTGTTGGTTATGATGTACCTTGCATGAATTAAATCTGAGAATGTGAATTCAAAATCTATCCCAGCATCTTGCAAAGCCGCTTTGAGCTGTTCAAGCCCATCTTGAATCTTTTGTGTTTCATCAATGGATTCACCCATTTTGGTGGTAAGTATAATCTTCTTGCAATCACCTATTTTTACAATAGATTCAATAAAGCGAGTTAGATTCTGCATTTGATATCCATGTGACAGGTAGGGCTCTTGCAGTTCGATAACCTTTGCCCCTTCCAGATAATCAGCAAATAGCTTATCGTAGCTGTAGCCTGTATCTCCATACCGAATGGCAAGCGATTTGGGTTTAGGACCATTGTCTATGATTTCATCAGGTGTAGCTGTTGCTTGTACTGGTGAAGAATCTTGCAAACATTCGTTCTGGCTTACCGCTTCTTTTTCTTTGCCCTTAGCTTTACGAGGTAGAGAGGCTGCCGGCTGTTGCTCAGTAGCGATTTCCACATCCCCGGTCTTTCTAGGATCCTGTGTGGCTATTGAATCTTTACTTTCCGGACACCATACCACAACTTTTTCTCCATCTTTGTTGATATACGACATGTTGATGCGTGCGTATTCTTCATCTGGCTTACGCTTATTCAATTGCTCTTTCACGCGTCGACGACCTTCCAGGGCATACGCTACAATCTCATCAAACTCCTCTGGAGTAGGTTCACCTATGGGGTAAATGAGTTTTAAGAAGCCCAATACAGTCTTTTGAAGCGCACGACTATCACGACCTTCTACATTGTCACCTACTTTGAGGTATTTATTCAATATGGGCAGATAGTCACTGTTGTGGTCAAAGAGGTAGTGCATGACTTCCGACAGGTAGTCAGAAATCATTCCATAGTTGTTATTGTAGGCAGAATCGTCAATCTTGGGTATTTCCCAGCCTGGTATATAATTGTAGAACCGGTCGATGACAGCAAAGTCGAATGCCTTGGGCAAAGTGGCCAACAAGTCATGATCATAGCTGTTGACTATAGTAGGTATGTTCAGGTCAAAGTTGCCGACAAAAGCAAAACTTGCCTGCCCGGTCACTTCCTGTCCTCGGCTGAAGCGTCCATTTGCCATATAGTCTTTCATGATTTGGATGGTATCGGCATCTTTAATCTTCATATTGGCTACTTCGTCAAAAGCCACATTATCCCAAAATCCCACAGCACCAACTTGCTTGCGCTGATTGTTGTACAGCAAAGTCGCAGTACTGGCTTGACCACCGGACAGCAAGGTGGAATAGGGAGAGAACTCCGAGTAGAAGTACGATTTACCGGTACTTCTACCTCCCAGTTCTATGCTGTTATAATTGTTTTGTACCAATGGGATGAATCTCGACAAGATATGGAATTTCAGTCGTTTGCCATCTTTGTCTCCCTTTAATGAGCGGCTACGTTCTGCCAACCAATCCGGATTGATACCGATGCTGCGTATTAAAACGTCAATCCACTCATCCGTAGTGAATCCTTTACGGCCTTCAAACAGTTTTTGTTCATCAAAACGTGCGATTTGTATAGGACGTAAATCTTCTACATAGAAGGCATAGTCATCCTCTTGCACTTCATTGTAAGCCAATGTAACTTCTGCCCAGATGCCACTTTCAAGCAGCTTCTCGTTTTTCTGATAAAACTGCGGATTGATGGCGATACGTTTGGAACCGAAATTTTCCATTTCGGCCCAATAACGCTTTTCTCGTTCCACATATTTCACATGGATCTTGTCAATAAATTTGTGGCGCTTCTTTTGTTCCACAATAGCCTGAGCCTTGTTGCTTTCATCGGGTTTGACATAGTTCTTTTCGATGATTTGCAGCACGGCCTTTTTCCCTTCCTCAATTTCATCCGGGTCGTCTGAAGCACAATAGCGCGACAAGAGAAATTCGAGTACGAATGAAGGTACATTTACTGTCTGTTTGATTTCATGCAGTAAATCCTTACGTACTACCTTTCCGGGGAAGTATTCGTTGAGTTTTATATCTAGTCTGTCCATTCTTTAAAAATCAAATTCAGTTTGCAATTGAATAGAGGCTAATGTCACATTGGTATCAGGGTCGAGAGCCATCACAATGATATCACCTTCAACGCCTTCATTAATTTCTATGGGTTGCTTACACTTGTCGCATTCACTTGGAATTGCAATCAAGTCTGTCGTCTCGTTATAGAATGCCGATTCAACCACACGACCCGCTTCTTTTCCGGTGGCATCTGTCACGACCATCTTGACAATACAAAGTTCAGGGCGGAAGAGTGATTCCACACCGCTAAAGTTTAATTCGATGAGCGGACGGTTAACGCGTATAATGCCACTGTTCTTTCCTTTGTAAGTCAGTTCCAGACGGAAAGCTTCTTTCGTGCGTTCTTCAGTCAATTGAACAGTCAGGATGGGAACGATGTTTTCCTGCAACGACAAACCTTCATGGAAATAGATCTTATTCTTTTCATAGATGCCATATTGCTTGGCAAATGCAAAACGATAGATTGGACTACGCACACCGATATGCTCCGAAGTAAAGAGCCATGAATTTTCGTTTCCATTCAAATCGCCAGCTTGACTGCGGCGTTCGTTCATGACACTGGTGCCCACCGGCTTGCTCATATTGTCTCCGGCTTGATATTTGGGCTGTATCATATACCCATGGTCGGCCAGAATAACGACCTGATCGAAACCTAAATTTTTACAGGCACGGATACACTTGGTAAACAGCCGCATTTCACTTTCCATCTCAGCATAGCCTACACTGGTTAGATTCTCTCCGGCAGCATCGATTGATTGGCTACGAATGATGAGTAAATTCACATCCGGGGCGATGTTAGCTGAGAGGAAGTCCTCGGACCTTACATCCATCAGCTTTACATGCGCAGGCACTTTACTTTCAATATAATTGATTCTATCTGTCGGTAACTCCACTTTTTTCCCTTCAAGATAAGGCTGCAGCTTGCCATCTTCCACTGCCAACTCCAACTTTGATTCTGCTTCCGGGAGCAAAGCTGCCATACCGAATCGAGTAACAGTAGGAACGTAAGCGGCTGAGGGCTGTAAGCTGACAGTATAACTATTTTCAAGACTTTGAGCCAACTCCTTACCCATCTCAAAGCGGAAAGCATCGGCAAAGATGATGGCTACTCGTTTGCGGGCAGTCAGCAGTGGTGCAATCTCCTTATTCCAAGCTTGTATATTCCGATTGATACCAGCTATTGGATAGCCTTCTTCATGGATGAGCTTCTGATAACGACTCTGTATCTGTTCGGTAAAGCTTCGATAGTTACGATAAGTAAACTGCGCTAATTCATTTATCTGGGGTGTATCAAAATCCGAACCGGTCAGAATGGCTTGAAAACGGCGGAAAGCATAATCTACTTTATAGCCTTCTTCACTGTACCACAAGACCAAATCCTTCAAACTATACAAATCGCCCAAAGGCTGGCGAATGCACTGCATCATCCGTTCACATTGGTCGGTTAAGTTCCAGAATAATGCCACTCCGGCATCGGCCTGATACCAAACGCTCTTTTTGTTTTTGTTTACCAATAACGTAGCTTCCGCATATTCACCTTTGTACAGATGGTCTAAATAGATATTGAACTCCACTTTGTTTTCAAAGGCGAATGTTACTATTTTACCTAAATCAATTGCTTCGGCAAACAAACTGTCCAAGTGTAAACGGCTGGTGATAGCCTGAGCCTGTTCTACATAGTCGTCACGCAAATCGGTACGGTTGCGGATGCTTTGGCAGAGGTTGTTGATGCTCTCCATGTTCTCTTTCGGGCATTTAGCCACCGTGTTGAGTTCAGCAGGCAATGCAGCGGGCAGGTCGTGCACAAATTCGCTGAAGAGCAAATATTGCCATAGCTTTTGCTTGACCTCCTTCAACGTGGTACCGTTGGTATCCAGTCCAGGCAAATGATTTTCACCGAAGCTTTTCCACTCACTCATCCATGCAGTGCTGCCGATCTCGGTCAAAGCCAGAAGATTCAAGGTAATCTCCACCATGCTCTTACCGCCGGTAAGTGTCTCCAGCTCCGGATAATTCACACCCTCTTGCAAGGCGTTGATATTCGCAAAGCTGGCTGTGCCATTCTTGAATAGTTCATCAATGGCCTCTGTCTTTCCATGTAGAAAGTGCTTGCACAGGTTGATATAGGAGTCATTGGGGCCGATGGGAAAGCGGGCACCAATTTGAGTCATTCCGATATAAGGGTCATATACCCGTTCTTTTTCCTTGGGTACAGCTGATTTTCGATAGATGAGCAGGCGTGCATCTTCGTTTTGAACCAGTTCGTTCATCCAATAGTCGCAAGCCATTTCTCTATGATGAATCAACTCTTGGGTGGTGTCGATTACCTGTACACCTCGTTCTGCCACCAAAGGCAAAAGTGAATAGTATTTGCCCTCGGGGTCATAAATGGTGATAATGGGATGTTCCTTACTGGTTTTACCAATCCAAACATCTATGATATGTCCTTGTATATCCATATAGACAGAAGTGTTTATTCGTCAAACAATTGCATCGTTGGTTCTTCGCTGCGTTTTTTTCTTGGTTTCTTTTCCTTGGGCTTGTTTTCGCACAATTCCTCAAGACCATGGGTCAAGGCCATGCACCAGTCCTTTTTCGCTTTTTCTCGGATGCGTGCCGGATAGAGGGCATAAGCCAAGTGGCTCCAGTCGTATTCACCTTTTTGTAAATCCTCCCAATTGTTCAGGCATTCCTTTTTCCATGCGTTGTGGCGGAATACATTGCGCAACGGAGCGGCTGTTACCGGGACACCATCGTCATGATTGGGTTTATAGGGCAGGTCATTCAATTGTTGGAGTTCTGCCTCCAACGTGCGTATATCGCCCATCAGGTTGAGCAAGGCAGCCTCACGTTTCTTGTCGTTTGCCAGTTGGGCTGCAGTCAAATCACTTTGTGCAGCGGTGTGTTCTTTGCTCAACAACAAGAGCAGGTGAGGCAGTGTTTGACTGCTCAGTTGCGGATAATACACCCAAAGGGTAATTTCTCCTTCGGGTGAAGAAACCGGCCAATAGATGGGTGCTTTTCTGCGGCTCTTGGTATAGCGCTTAAAATGGTAATCGAAGAAACCATTGGGCGATTCCAGATAGGTCTGCAAACTGTCCACACCTATCAGCTGGCAGAGTTCGCTTTCCATTTCGTCTGCATCATTTTTCCAGAGGCTGTGCATCACTTCCTGTACGCGCTTCACCAGACTGTCGGGGTGGCTGTCGTCTCCCATCAGTATGCCGTCAGTGGGTAATGTAAGCGGATATAGCTGTGCTTCTTCAGACTGGAGTGATACTACAGGCATAAAGGGTAAAGCGTCGAATACATCGCCAAAGGGAGGAATGGTTTCGGGCTGGGTTGCATAGCGGATATTCCATCTGCCGAAAGCCATGCCAACCAACTCCATGACGATTTCTTGTGCCATCACTTGTTTGTTGATCACGTTTCCATTGCCGGCACCATCAATGGAGAGTAGCTCTTCATAAGGACGGCGACTCTTATAGGCATTGAGCGTGGCTCTAAAGTCACTGTCTGCTTCAATCTCTGCCAAGTCCATCCATAAATCATCGTTCTCCTTCACTAATTTTTGGTAGCGGCTGTAATCGGCAGTAAGCTTTTCTTGCAGTTGATCCAAACTTTCTGCCAAATGGTGACCGTGCATCACTTGTGCAATCAGACCATGATATTCCAGGTTGGTTTCATCTAAACTGAACCACCAGCGTTTGATGTCAATGATTTCGGTGATGATGCGTTCGATGTCAGATTGGCGGGTGGCATAGTCGGGCATGGGGAGGAGATTGGTATAACCTGTCCATTTATGTTGACCTGAATATAAATTTAAGAAATACTGTCCATATATTGAATTAAACATTGAATTTAAAACCAGCGCTTCATTCCATTTTAAATTTACAATTGATAATCCTTCCTTTGTAAAAAACATGTTTGATTTAAGGAAATGCATGTCTAGAATATCTCCTCGTTCTCCATAACATACACCAGGGATAAATTGGCTGCTTAGATTGGAACTTCTGTAAGATTTATGAGCTTTTACATAAACTCCATCATTTTCCCAATTGGTCATGTCGCAATAAGTTGTGTAAAATAAACTATAGGAGCTGCCATTGTACATGTGCTTATAGTTTACTTGATTTCTTAACTCATAGAAAATCCGAAAATGGCTTGAGGAAACAAAACCAATTCCCTGCATTGCATAGAATCCTCTATTTTCTATAGATTCCCTTTCAAACGCTTCAAGTATTTTATTATCAAAATAATATCCATTTATGGAATTAGGGAGTGTCGCAAATTCAGCTGAATTACGAATGAATGTATTGCGGTTATTTTTTCCGTAGATTAATGTCTCAATTGATTGCTTGATTATTTCAGCTTTACATGCAGGCTCATCATCAAGCACATCGAAGAATACCCCTTCTCTACTTTCAGAAGGAGTTTTAGATAATACCAGTGTTGAAGTTTCTACACTAGCGTCTAAAACATTCCACCCCGTATCTGCACAAGCTGAAATATAACCGCAAATATTCTTCTTTCGGAAAGGTTCGTAAGAGGATTTGATGAGCACAGTACGGTCAAAGATAGCCCCAACTAGTCCGTCATTAACCAATAATTCCTGCATGCGATCGAAGAAAGCGCAAACAAGATTTTTGCACCAACAGGAATAATGAGAATCTAAATAGCCAATCGTGCTTTCCGAACCTTCACCAAAAGGCGGATTCATCAGAATAACATCGTATCGTTTCTGGCACAATTCAATGAAAGCAAACCCGCGTACCGCATCATTGGCAAACAGGGTGTTTTCGTAGCCTTCTTCTTCCGACAAACGAGAGGAAACCGTGTACAATGCCTCTTGTAGCTTCTCCACAACCGTAGCAAAGAAATTCTCTTTTGCTTCCTGCTTGTTCATTGCCACTATTTTTAATCCTTCAGCATAGATTTCATCTTTCTTTGTATCAGAATCAAACAAACTGGCTGTCTGAGCCACATTGATTTTGCTCCAATTCTTGCGTAAATCTTCAATTTCGGCCTCTATTTCCTGCTCCATCTTGATGAGCATACCCGCCTCGCCGGCATACTTCATCTTATCCCATATCTTTACCAGTAAGCGTTGCATGGGTTTGTCCAATTGTTCGGTCAACAATTTGAGCATACGCTTATTGCCCGGCATCGGCTCAGCCAACACCAGGTGAGAACGTTCAATTACCGGACGTTCCTCGCGGGGGACGCCCAAATTACTCCAAGACTGTTGAGCACGGAGCCACAGCGAAAGTGCGGCAATTTGCAGCGCACGAGGATCTATCTCCGCACCATAAATGTTGTTTTCCAATATCAGTTTGGGAACCAGACGGGCAAAAGATTCCCGGGTTTCCGTGTAACGATATTGCGACAGCAATTCGGGTTGATTGTCCCAGGCATCCATGTAGATGGCTTCCATCACATCGAAGGTGTACAACCCAAAGTGCATAGAGCCACAAGCGGGATCAAGCATGGACAGTTCGGTCGGTTCCTTCAGGGGGCGTGGTGCCAGCACCTCGTCAGGCCGGTGAATCATATACTGACATAAATCCGTAATCGCAGTCTGGCCGCCAGTCATTTCATACCAGATGCGGCCCAAGGAATTGTCGGTAAGAAAGCGCACGACATAATCAGGTGTGAAGAACTGGTTGCGCACCGCCATTTCGCGACTGTTGCGCGGACGATTGCTCTCATCACGCATCTTGCGACGTTCTTCCAATGAATTATAGTACTGGAAAATCCAGCCCAAAGTTTCGTCTTCCCTCCAAAAATCTACCGTTTCGCCCGTCTGGTCATCATAGAAAGCCGTAAGGTTCTCATTATTGATTAAGTCAAAAAGTTTGGTCAATGTCGTTTCATCCGGCCACATCAATCCATAAGGAGAATAGCGGTCGAAAACCGATGGAAGTTCTATAGACAATTCATCGTAGAGTGACTGGATATACCAGCAGTAGCGTTCGTAACGGGAGCCCACGCTGCCTTGTCCGGTTACCATATCATAACTGACAAAGCCGGCAGAATCGTACCCATCGCCGATAGAAGGCATAATCAATTCACGTTCTTCACACATGCGTACTGCACAAAAGCGATTCAATATGGTGAAAGCCTGTTCCGCTGTAAGCTGTTGCACTGCTTTTTTGTCAATATCTGTACTATCTGCAGGAAGGCTGTTTTTGATGTATTGCAAGCGCCCCCGAAGCATGCGGGCACGATAAATAATATCTGCATTGCTGGTAGTCAGTTGGCTGACAGGAATAACCCGGCCGTCAGCCCAAATACCATAATGTTGCTGCAGAGAAGATATGATGTTGTTTGTGAGCAACGTCTTGACGTCGCTCACAAACTGCATTAATATTTTACGTCCTGATGTAGAAATCATAACCGGTAGTTTTGTTAGTCAATAAAAGAGAGGTCGATAGATACGCCCTCATCCATTTGAGGCAATAGACGAGTCAACTCATTAATAAGCGACTCAACATCCTGTCGCTGAGTGAGGCGACGCTTAATCTGACGACGAACGACTGTAGGTATAGGTTCGTTAGCTCCTGAAGCACTCTCGGCATTAGTTTCGTTACTGCTTTCATTAGGGCGATTGGTATCATCGTCCTCAGCAGGCGTTGTAACGGCCGGTTTGTTGGCTGTTACAAAATCCTTCACTTTTCGCTCAAGACTATCGAATAGCCCTAAAGGAGCGTAGAAAGCGGTAAATTGGTTGCACATTTCCTGCAAAAGTTCGAGTGTTTTACCCTCCTGAATCGCAATTCTACTCATCAAGACTTCGATGCTTTGTTTCTGTTCCTCTTTCAATGAAGAGAAATCTTCCGAACCACGAATTTCGTTGTTCTTCTGATTGATGAAGAGAGTAGCCTCCGTATAGAAGTGCATGCAAGCCTGCTCAATTTCATTGTCAATGCGTGAAGCCAAATCCGCATATTCTGCAGTGTGATTAAAACAGATTGGATCGAGCATCATATCATTGAAGGCCTGTTCATCTTCTCCCAATTGATTCTTCAATATTTCCAGAGTGGGGAGTTGCGGCAAGCGTTGGGCATCATTCAGTCGTTTCTGTATTTTCTTGATAGAAGTGATAACCTTCCCTTGTTCCTCAGCTTTAAGCACCTGGTTGACAAACCTTAATGCATCAGCACAAGCTTTGTCTTTGGCAAAGAGATAAGGTGCTTCGGCACCTTATGATTCGATAATCTTAACCAAATAATTCACCGCTTGACTGACAGTAGATGTTCCAGCCATTTTCAGGTTTTCAAATGTATCCTTCAATTGCTCCACTTTCGTACGACGTTGCGTGGCAAGCTTCAGAGAGATTTTGGCGATGCTGGCCGGAATGGGTGTCAACCCTTGCGGGTTGTACAATTCCTTCAGAGTAGTCATGGCCGTCATCATTTCTGCAGGCTTTAAGTGAGCATCCGTATTAAGAGACAACCCAAGGTGGCTGAACGATGTGTTATTCTTCATGGCTTCAGCCGCATTCTTGGTAAACATTTTAAAGGACTGAGCACCACTTCTTACCACGATAATGCCTGCCTTTAACATCAATGCTACCAAATAACGGATAGTATCTTTGCTCCAGCCATACTGAGCACGGCTGAAGTGGTCGGATAGTTGTCCACCGTTAGCATCATTGTTTGAGGCAATATAATCCTTTATTTCAGCAAACGCGGCATGACCGGTTTCTATCACACCATTATCGCCAACAATGCCAAACGGATTGAGCGAGTCAGGCAGCTTGGTAGCATCGTCATAAGCCAACAAGTCACTTACAACCGAAGTTGACATACTACGGGAAGCCAAAGGATATTTGTTATAGACCTGTTCGGCAAAACTCTTCAAGGCTTGCGTCTTGTAAGTTTCACCATTTACCGACGTAGGCGAACCCTTGCAGATGGTTTCGCTGTTGTTTTGTGATTGACGCAAAATGCGTGTGATTTCCTGTCGGTTCTTGTCGGCATCCGCTTGTTGGGCACGCAGATAGTCCTGGATTTCCTTATTCGTGTCATGCCGGTGATTGTTGCAAATGGTTTCGTCCCTTACCACATCAATCAGCAAGAGTTCTATATCCTGAGGCAAGGTACATACCCAAAACAGGGTCTGCTTATTCTCCACCTTTGTACTTTCAGTGAGGAGTGCGTTATGCACTTTCTCAAAGTCGCTGGCATCCACAAAGCGAACATTCAGTTTGATGTCACCGCCCGGAATCAACACAGGATTCTGTCTTCCACGACATAATTCAACCGTTGCACTAATCGTCTTTGAGCCATAAATGCTGACAGATGGAGCCGGGGATAGTATATCATGCACCAGCTCTTTCATGACTTTGAATTTTTCGGAGTCAGTTGCATTTATTCTGGAACGTTCATCTTGTACGCTAAGGATAGCATTGGTCATGAAACGGAAACGTCCATCAATTTCCTGGAGTGTAACGCCGGCTGTATCTTTGATTTCATCCAGCAACGCACGGAGTTCGGGCTTGTTCAATGGATGGCCAATCTGTTGGAATAGCAAGGAACAGATGTTGTCGAACGACAGACAGAAATCGTCCAACAATTGCATAATGGCAATCGTCTTGCATACTTTCACAGCCAATGGGTTGCTACTGTAGAGTTCGATGGCTTTTTTAGCCGAAATGACAATTTCGCGGAAGTCTTGATTCTTCTCCATATACGGATGAAGCGCATCATAGAATAAATCCGGTGTAGCCATCTTGCCTAAAGCGCATTCTGCCAAATGACCATCTACCAACAAATCTCGGATCAACCGGATAACAGAACGAAGACCGGAACCGCCACTTCGGCTTGCCAACTTTTGAAGCAAAGCCAGCAAGATATCGATATGAACGGGCAGAAACGGATAGAGGTTGGCAAACAATTCGCTGGTCAATGGCTTCATATACAGCGAACGCTCCATATTGGTTAATCGCGTTTCTAACTTAATGGACGCTTCATTGCGATTGAAAATATCGGTCAACACTTCTTTTCCTTGTGGTGACTTTCCCAACAGTCGTTTTGTGATGATTTCCTTGATATCATCAGCCTCTATATCCACCTTGATGGGGAAACGGTCATTAAGCTTAAAGAGTTTATCTGAGTTAACTTGTGCTTGAGGATTATCTTCTGTCAAGGTTTGTTGAGCAGTACCGATGAGCCAAACATTTCCTTTAAATTGAGATTTTAGGATTTGCATGGTTCCCTGCATACTACGAATCAGATCTTCACTGCCTCCTACGTATTGACCAATTTCGTCGAGGACATAGATAATGCGTTCTTTGCCGTATTTTTGTTTGACCAGAGAACAGAGTCGCTTGAAGCGATCGGTTTCATTCTCAACAGATTCCACTTTGATCGCGTTATACTCTTCGGAAGAGGAGAAATATTCAGGCAATATGACTGGTGCAAATTTGGCAGCATATTTATTGGCTATCAACTTCTTTGACTGAATAACCTCCCAGTCTTTCCCCTCTGCTTTGACCAATTCGCAGAACTGATCATATTTACCCTCTTCTTGAAGAATGGAAATAAAATCCATTAGTTTAGGGTCGGTAGCTTTGATGCCAATGAGCTTCAACGTTTCGTAATACATAATATCGCTCACGGTCGATGTAATACCAGCTGTAGCTTCGGTGGTAAGGTCAATCATAATAACCAGTGGATCATACTTTTGGATAACCGCACGATGCAGAGTCTTTAGTGCATTATCCTGAATTCGATTCATCAGTTTCTCACCAAAGCTGATACCATCCACCTTTAATGACTGTTGGAAGGAGTAGCCCAAATATTTGGCAAATGAGCTCTTACCTGAACCATAGAATCCAGATACCCAAACGCCCACTTCGTTGGAAGAATCACGGAATGCTGACTCCAATTCTTCAATAACCTTTTCATAGTTATCGTGCAACTTATCGGTGACAACATATTCGTTAATTTCGTTTTTCAGATTCTCTTCGCTATTATCTGCAAAAGTGACAACACTCTCAATCCGGCGATTGATGTCCTTGGACGAATCAAAAAGGTCTTTTATGGTATTCATTTCTTAGAAGTTTTTTGAACGATAGCTACCGTCCATAGGGTAAATATTTAAAAATGTTCTGGCAATGCCCTGGGCGTTGCCGGGATATAGGATTAAGATAGGCAGGTCAATCTTGTTATATATCAACTGTTCGATGCGACCTATCTTATCATAGGGATGAAGAAGCTCAAGATCTTTGAGGATGAGCAAAGGGTGAGCTGTGGTCATCATCTCTTGTTGAACAGCAAGAATGGCACGGGCAATCACCGAATTGTCTTGTATTTCTTGACGAATACTCTCATAAAGGTCAAATTCATTTTCTTCATCAACCCACACTTCATCATAATATTCATGATTGTGAATATAGTCTTGCAGCATTTTGCCAATAGAAAGCACTTTTACATCCGCAAAGCCATGGAATTTGGCTTTGGGAATCAGATGGAGGGGAATCATACGATATACTTCCATAGCATCCTCTACATCATAGTTCACATAGCAGATGGGGCGGTCGCCTGTTGGATTAAGTATATCAGGACGACTTAAATAAGCAAGTGCTTCCTCAAATTTTTGTTCATAAAGTTGCATTGATAAACTTCTCCATTGATTTGTAATTCCATGAAATAGTGAGCAATTCACCAGATGTCTGAGCCATATAGGCACCTTTGAGACTAAGGCTCATGATTCTATCCAATACTTGATGACGAGTCAGGTTAAAGAGATGCCATTCTTCCATTTCCCAAATAGCCATATCAGAAAGACCTGCAAAATGCTGTTCATGCATAAAATAAAGAATCGTAAAGTCGTTCACCTCGTAAGGTAGGATTTCGCTTTTACGATTAATCATTTCATAATCAATAAAACATGAACGGACATAAGAGGCGTTACGTTTTTGTACGGACTCGCTCCATTGTGCTTTACCTTCTTTGACCAGATTTTCAACATATTTTGTGAAGGCATCCCTTTCAACTATATGCTGATTTTCATTTTTGCATGAATTCAAGATTTGTGTGACGGCATCGAAAAATACGGCGTTTTCGCGGGCACAATAAACCATGAGAAGTTGAGTAAAATGCTTCAATGACAATCCGCGTTCACGAATAAGTTTAAGCCAAAGAGGCACATTGGGATTTACTTTCATAAATCTCTGGAAAAAGACATCATAAATAATATGAACCAGTCTGTTTTCCGTTTTGCATGACAGGCAATCATTTTCTTTCACACATTTAATGAGCGCATCCTTGCTCATGCCTTCCTGGTAAATAGAGAGCAGAGACAATGTTTCATTAATCATGCCGGTGCCATGAGTTAACTGAGTTGTGTATTTAGGATTCCTCATCAATTGAAGTATGGATAACAGCAATAGCTGTTGGTGAATAAATTTGTGTAATGATAAGCCATCACTCTTAGAGAATTGTCTATATCATCTGACAGCTTTCCAATATTTATAGCTTCAAAACAAGGATCGCATGCCACTGTAGCCATGGAACTGATGAAATCAAGTGGTTCCATGCCTAAGTTTATGTCTTCGTCCAAATGATGTTTGAGATAACCATAAATTTCCTCTTCTATTTGTATCGGACATTTGAAAAGGCTATACATATCTTTAGGTATAAAATTCTCATGGGTCTTTTGGACGATATTAATCATCAAATTATAAAAGGCCAATTGGGAAGACTTAGGAAAAAGGTAATTCATGTATTCCTTCGCTGCATTATCTTCCAAGCATGGCCAGAGCCCCTTGTCACATCCTGCTTTATAAACAGCAAAACGTAACTTAAGCAGATTGACTATATCCGAATTTTTCATATTGCTCTTATTCTTTATTGGTAGGTATTAGCAATTCTCGAATGTCGGCTTCTAACAATTTAGCTACCTCTGCCAAAGTTTCTATTGATGGCTGTGATGTATTAGTACACCATTTGCTTATCGTAGCGGGGTCTTTACCCATTTTATCTGCTAACCATTTGGCTGTTTTCTTTTTCTCAACGAGAACCACTTTTAACCTATTTAATTCTGCCATATTGATAAATTGATTGTAGTAATACGCAAAGATAAGACATTAGAATGACAATATACAATATTTGTATGATTTTTTTGTCTTCAAATGATTATTTGTCCGATGGCTCTACCGAACGCAGGCTGACGCTTGCAGAAGTAGAACCATCGAATGTTATAGGCAGTTGGCTCACAGATGTTGGCCTCCACTTCCGACTTATCGTATTGCATGCGATGCCGGAAGTGACGACCTTTTGGGAAAGATGTGCCATCCGGTTTGCTCCGTGTCTGCAACACCAAGCAAAGCTCGGCTGATAGGCTTTTGCGATAAGCGGAGGACTCCAGTCCGTTGCCATAGAGAGAACCTGCGCAAGGTTTCCCTTCGCTTCACTTTGCAGGTTCTCACAACGGCAACGGTTTTCGGGAAGAACGTTACTTCGTGAGGGTATGGACATTAGGTCGCTCAGGCTTGTTCGTACTAATGTACACCCATTATACATTAGTACATGAAGGCTTGAACGAAGTAACGTGTTCGGCGGCTTGTACTAAGGTACTTTTCCCTTGGAGTCCAGGTTGAATGAAATGCCTGGTAAATCCTTGGAGCTTCCCGGTCTTTTTACGTTTTGTCGTGCAAAGGTACTGCGGACGAGAGAAACATCAAGTGCCGCTGACGCTTTCGGACGGAGGACTTTCCGGCAGCCTTCCACAATTTGTGCCAAATTGGGTATTCCGTAAAGTCCTCTGTCCTCACACTTGCCTTATTCTCCCAGATGTCCGCAGTGAGGGGATGCACGTAAAACGGTTTTCCCGACCGAGAAGCTCTAAAGGGCTTCACAAGAGGGAAAAGAATCGGATTCGTAATCATCAAAAATATTTGTTATGGACTATTCAGAATTATCCGGAGCTACCATCTCCGAACGTGACAAGGCTTTTGCCCAAGAGTTCGCCAACTTTGTAAATGGCAGTATGTGTTCACCTGACCAGACGGGCAGGGAACTAACCAAAGCTCACCGCTATCTGCAACAGCAGATGTTTATGGTGTTTTTCGGCTTTATGAAACAGTTGGCATACAACTATCAGCAGGGAAGATACGATGACCGCAACGAGTGGGCATCACGGCTTTCTGCAGAAGCCTATCAACGGCTCATCGAGTGTGACTTGATTTTTGACCCCGAATTTCCAACCTCTAAATAATACAGCTATGTGCAGACTTATGACAACGCAGTTGGAGGAAGCCTTGAAAGGCTTTCCTCTCTATTCTCAGGACGGCAAGGGAAAGGACGCAATTTGCCGTGCCATCTTCGCGCTCGGTGGCGTGCGATGGTTCATTCTTGAAGGTGAAAAGGAAGGCAACGACACCATCCTCTTCGGTATCGTCATCGGACTGATGGAGGACGAGTACGGCTACATCTCCTTGAACGAGCTGTCTGACATCGAATTGGATTTGACCCGACAAGGCTTCGGCAAGCTGCAAGTAAGGCAGCAGGAGAACTTCCATCCGGTGCCGCTGAAGAAGTTGCGTGACAGTCGTTTGCAGGAGTTCCTTGCAAGAATGGGAGAATGAGTGTGAGAACGAAGTGAAAAGTATGAACAAAATGACCTGCCTTATCCGTCACGGACTGGGCAGGTCTCAAATAGTAGGTTTCGTCTGAGTTATGATGAATGGAAATGTATTCAGTATCGCAGCCCAACTCGGTTGGACTGCTTCCGCTCAGTATAAGGAAGGCAGGCTCTTCTTTGACTTCCAACGGAAGACCTTGAGCGGTGTGCCGTTTACCTTCACGGCAGAAATGAAGGACGGCAAGGTGAGTAATCTGGTGAAGGAGATTGAGTCCTTCGTGGAAGCCATCGAGCCGGAGACCTGTGCTTCGGAGTGGATGGTTCAGTCGGGTGCCGTGGCGCCATCCCGTTTCCGGCAAGCTGTGAGCGACATGGATGCCATCCGCACCGATGCGTGGCTCTTGGCTTGCCAGCTTGCCGAAGCGGACGGCCAATCCGTCTTGGCAAGTCTGCCCTGGAGCCAGTGGAACTGAGTTCCGCGACCAAGCAAGTCCAAAGGTAGCCTTCTATTCGCGAGGGCTGTCCTTGAACTTGCGTCCTCTTCTCGGGAGACCCGCTTCCTTGTAGGCAATAAGGTCGCTTCCCCGGAAAAGGATGCCCCTTTTATCGGTATGGATCCGGATAAAAGGCAATGGTCGCTCGGGATGGTGGATGTAGTCGTAGATGGTGCATCGGTGAATCCCGAGGAAAAGGCAGGCTTCCTTCACGCTGTACTTGCGGTCAGGAGCTACTGCTATCGGTGCGTTCTTCAAATAGGTCATAATCAGCTGTTTTATGCGGTAAAGTTACGAAGAAAGGCACAGCACGGCAATAGCTCATCCGGTCGGCAAAGTGGGATTTTGGGTGACTTTGTGGGATTTTGTGATACCCTTTGCAAAAGGTCAGACAAACATTCATCCATTGTTCATCCATCATTCATTCAAGAAAAGGCAGTTAGTGAGGCTTTGCCATAAAAAACACTGTTTTCTCTAAGGGAGGCATATATTTAGGCGTTGATTCGGGTGACTGTTGACACCGCCCTTAAACCTCTTTCGTGAAATTCAGACCCCTCTCTATATCAATACTTTCTCTTTTTATAAAGAATAAAGAGTATAGATAGATGCCGGAAAAGTGTCAACGTGAGGATATGAACGAATATCGGCAAATGGATTTTGTCAACGGGTGTCAACGAGTGTCAACACTAATGGCTATATGGATAGTACTGATATTCAACAGATAACTGAATATCAATGGTGTCATTGCAAAATATGGTGGGTTCGAGCAGAAATGGCATCTATTTTTAAGGAGGAGAAGAAGCAGGAAAGCAGCAGTAGATAGATGATGAAGACAGCGTGAAACTCCCTGGAAAGGTTGAATGAATAACAGCCATCTCTGACTTTAGTGGAGAGATAACTCTAATCTGTGCTGATGATTTGCTGGAGAAGCAGGATGGAAGATAACCGCTCACCGTTTTCTCATCTTGCCTCCGAGGATGTTTTTTGCAAAGGTATGGCTGTCCCCACCAAACGTCAAATCCCTTGCACAAAATCTTCCTCAAACAAGTTGAGCGTATTTTCTGCCCTGAATTTGCCTTATTGGTGGCTGCCAGCCCTCTGAAAAAGCAAAAACATCCCTTCGGTCAAGCTGCAAAACAGCAAAACAAGAGGGAAAAAATCAGAGAGCATATGGCACACGTAGATGATAACCTCCAAAAGCAGCTGGCAAAACCTCAGACATGGTTCTGCAAGTATTTCCCCAAGCGCATCCGCAACGTCGGCGAAAAGGAAGTGGCTGACAGACAGCTTGTATATGACTTCAAGGACGGAAGAAGCCATGAGGCAGTGGCACAAATGACCGCAGCAAGCCTAAAGGAGCAGTATGGCGATGGTTGCAAGGACATCGTCTTCGTTCCGGTTCCGGCATCCACCACCGAGAAGAACGAACTCCGCTACAAGGCATTCTGCGAGAGAGTCTGCGCACTGACCGGAGCCATCAACGGCTACGACCATGTAAAGGTAACCGGTGGTCGCCTTGCCATCCACGAAAACCGCAAACTGGAGAAGGAAATCCGCAAGGTGAGCATCATCGAGTTTGATGAAATTTGGTTCAAAGGCAAGAATATTGTTACCTTTGACGATGTAATCACTCGCGGCATCACTTGGGCTACCTATTCCGACCAATTGGAGAACTTGGGCGCACACGTTCTCAGTGGCATCTTCTTGGCAAAGACCCATTACAAAGTAAAAACGAACTGACAATGATAGAAAAGAAAACAACGAAGGTAAAGGCAACGGCAAAGGCGGTTGCCTTTACCGGACATAGAGAAATATCCCATAACCATCAAGAACAAGTACGGGAACGGCTGAAGGAAGCCGTGCTGCAAGCCATCCGTCAAGGAGCGAACAAGTTCTACTGCGGCATGGCACTGGGCTTCGATATGCTGGCAGCGGAGGAAGTCCTTTCCCTCAAGTTGAGCATCCCCATGCTGAAACTGGTAGCAGTCGTTCCCTTCAAGGGACAGAGCGCTTCGTGGTCGATGGTGGAGCAGCAGCGGTATGCCTATATCCTTTCCAAGGCAGACGATGTGGTGCATCTGAGTGAAGACTATTTCAACGGATGCTATTTCAAGCGGAACGACTACATGCTGTCGCATTCCGGCAGTGTGATTGCTTACTTTGACGGCAAGCCGAAGGGCGGTACTGCCTACACCTGTCGCAAGGCAAGGGAGAAGCGGATGCCTGTCGTCAATGTGTATTAGATGACTGCTTTCGATAAACGAGCAACGGGAAGCTAAACGCAAAAATATTTGCGTCCAGCTTCCCGTTTTGCGTGAAAATAGGCTGTTTTTGATGGTTGAACGCAAATATTTTTGCGTTCGTACCCTGGGAAGTTTCTTCCAGAAAGATTGTTTGGAAGAAAAATCAGCCGGATTAAGCCTCGATTAAGGATATAGGCTGTTAATCAGCCCAAACAGGCTGGCTTTTCCAATTCTCAGGAAATCCCATTGCAGAAATATCAATCATCGGATATTTTTCCAACAACGCCACGAGCCGGATTTTAAAATCATTGTCTGGGCGGATAATATCCATAAAGTGCTTCAGAATACAAAGTGTAAAGAATACACGTCCCTGCTGTACCTCACCTGTAAGCCATGGGCGCATTGGTCTGGTCATGGTTAGGGCACGCAACGACAAAGAGCGATTCCACAGACGGGCATGATGACAGCAGGAGTTACGCGTCAAAGTAATGATGGTCATCCATGATACGAAAACGGGGACCGACAACCCGAAGTACTTTGCAATCTTCTTCCGAAGCTGGTTGCTGGCGATGTTTTCATAAACTCGTGTCAGCGTTCCCAAGGGTATAATCTCAGCCAACATCCAGGAAGGTGGATAGGGTTCATCATAGGTGCGCTTGAAATGGCTGATGAAATCCTCTCGGCTGGTCTGCAGTTCTTTATCAATGAGTGCCTTGGTTCTATTGAACTTTTCTGTATTGGCAAAATACGATGGGGATGAAATCCAGAACACATCATTGGTTTCTGCACACAGGATGTTGGTGATGGCACTGCGGACTGCAATTTCTATGCGTTCGATTTGATTAAAAACAAGTAAGCGAAACTCCCGGTCAAATTCATAGAGGCTTAATGCACCATTCAAAGTGCTGCCTCTCTTATAAATATGGTTGGTTTTGGGAATTTCCAAGAACGGGTATAAATATCCTGACAAGCGGTAATAGCCTATAGACCTTAAAACCTGCTCGGCATTCATCGTTTCAGAACAATCTAATCCTCTGCTTTTCAGTATAGTTAAAAGTTCGGATGGTGATGAGTATTGCTTGGTGTATCTCATATATAAAAAAAACGACCCGCCGATTTAAGCATTGTGAAGAGGCTTGGCGGGTTCTTGTGATGCAAAGATAAGAAAGTTATTTGGTCTGACCAAATTCTTTGGCTCATTTTTGCATGATTATTAGCCTTTTCTGGGTGAATAATAATGTTAGTATATCGCTTGAATTAAAAATGTCAGTTGTCATGTATCGTCTTCGCTATCTTCCGCTATCGCTACCGTTTCCAAATCCAGTCCGAACATCTCCTTTAGCTGCAGGTAATCAAAGCACATGGCTTTCGGTCGGTTGGCTCTGATGCGCCGACACACCTTGCCATCCTTCTCTTCGATGATGTAGTCCGGTGTACCGTTCGACAACATGATGTGGAACCGGTCCTGCTTCAACCCGAGAAATGCCGGATGGGATTTCAGGTAAGAGAGAATAGTGGACCACGATGAGCGGTTGGCCGTGATGTTCTGGGTGGAGTTCCGGCTGCTGAACAGCGAGGAGATGGCTGCCATATTCAGGTAAAGAATCGGATGGGCCTCCTTGAACTCGATGTCCATGTTCGTAAGCATCGGACGGAACCTGGTGAGGTAGCGGATGTTGAAGTGTACCTTCTCCACGCATTTGCCGATACTCTGCCAGCCCTGGAGCATGTTCCAGAAGTCTGCCACCTCGGAACTTTCCTTGGCCAGTTCATTCTGGTTGCGCATGCCGCTGATGCAGGTTTCCAGCATCTGGGTATAGTTGAACGGCAGGTTCAGCACGCTTTCCAGCGTACGGAAAGCTGCCAGCGGAATCACCCAGTTTCCGAAGATACGGTCATGAATCTGTTCATCCTCCATCCGGATGGCCAGTTCATTCTTGGTGATACCATACAGGGTAGAGAAGTTCTTCTCAAAGAGGTCACGGTATTTGAGAATCTCCAGGGTCAAATGGGTCAAGCCTAAGTTACAGATGGCCTGCAGCTCTTCGTAGTGCTTCTTTTCCAGTATGCTGAAACTGGTCTTGGAATATTCCAGAAACAGCACACGGGTATAGAGCGCCATATCCTGTGTGGGCTTCTCCTGACCGCAGATGACCACTCCGGTCGTCACAATGGTCTGGGTGGCCATACCGTCCGTCCGAGTGTTCTTCTTGGTCTGCCCGCCACCGCCCCAAAGTCCCTTGAGAAAGGCAATCTTCCGGATGTCGAGGTCGTTCTTGTATTCGTCAAACACGACAAGAATGTTTACAGCCTGGGAAACCCGGTCGTTCATGGCCGGAACGGAAGCCACACCCATGTTGGGCGGTTCTACATCATGCAGGAAGAAAGCCTCCAGACTGGTAGCCAGCGTGGTCTTACCTGTACCTTTCTCACCGAACAGGTTCAGGATGGGGAAATGCCGGGTCTTCCGGTACACGATGTCACGGAAGATGGTTGCAAGCAGATAACCAAAGGCTACCCGGGCATTGTTGCCGAAGACGGTGGTCAGTTTTTCTACATAGTCGTAGAGCAAGGCTCCGCTCTTGTTGGTATGCACCATCAGACGCTCAAACTGGAAGATTTCCGTGTTGTCGCGGTAAATTTTGGATGTGGCCGGAATGTAGTAGGCATTGTTCTGGTTGTCAGTGATGATGCCCATGTCATCCACTTCATGGAACTCGCCGTCCTGAACGATGCCGTTACCGAAGGCGAAGAACTCCTTGCTTTCGTTCCAACCCAACTTGCGGATGCGTTCGGCAGTTCGGGTGCGGGCATAAAGAAACTCCTTGACATTGTTGAGCTTTTCAATCTTTCCTAACCATAGGAAATTGCCGCAGGAACCTATCTTCTGTTGGAAGTTGGCAATGGACACCAGGTCGGATTCCTTCAATTCCACCATGCAGGTTTCACGGAATGAATTGGTGAGTCGGAACAGGCGGACACCGTTGCTCTCGTCATGGATGTGGAAGAGGGGTTCCATCACGAAGTTGGAGAGGCGGATGGGGTCTTCATCATCTTTTCCCATACAGAAATAGCAGTTGTTGCGGACGAAAAGACCAACCTGCCGGAGCGCATCCGTCTCTTCCTGCTTCCGGCCCATGGTAGGTGTGCGGCTGTTCTTCTTGGATTCGTTGCGAACTTGCTCTACGGCACTCCGCCACAGCCGGGTCTTGCCGTGGATCTTTCCCAACTGCTCGATGCACCGGGTATAGACCATCTGGTCCTTTACATAGCGCAGCAGTCCGGCAATCCGGCTGACGCATTGACCCTCTTCTGCGAGCGAATCCACCTGAGCAAACAGCTTTTCCGCCATCCAGACAATGAAATATTTTTCCTTTAGGTTGCGGTAGATGTCCATGTCGTGAATGTAGCTGTCTGCATCGTTTTTTACAAGCACCTCCCGTTGGGCATCCTTTGGTATGGCTCCATCGTATTTTTCCAGCAGTTCTTCATCCGTCAGTTTTCTCAAACCAAACGGCAGTTCTCGGACGGTGACGGTGAACCCTTTCTGTACGGCCAATGCGCCGTTTTCCATAACCGCCTTGAAGCCGGGTCCGTAGGGGCTGTCTCTGGCCAGATCCGTATCGGGAATGAAACACAATGAGCTGGTGTAATGCTTCAATATCTCAAACTGGTTTTCGTTCCAGGCCGTGCCGAGGGTTGCCACCGTATTCTCCAGTCCGATGGACTGGAGACGCAGCACATCCGGCGCTCCTTCCACAATGATGAAGTTGGCAGCATTGCGCAAACGGAAAGCCCGGTCAATGCCGAACAAGGTTTCACCCTTGGTGTAAAGCAGACTGGTGACGGAGTTGATGTATTTGGGCGCTTTGGGATGGGTGCCGATATACCGGGCCGTATAAGCGATGATGCGTCCCCATTTGTTCCGAATTGGAATCATGATACGTTCACGGAACATCGGATAGAGCTTATCGTCTTCATTTTTCCGGAGCATCCCCAGCTCAATCAGAAACTCTTCGTTCAATCCCTGCTGCTTGCAAAAATCCATGAACGTATGGCTTTCCCTTGGCGCATAACCGATACCTGCTTCTGCACAGAAGTTCTCCGGCCATCGGTTGTAGGCATACTCCCGGGCATGACGGCTGTCATCATTGGCTGAAACGCGCAGATTCTCTGTAAAGAAGGTCTGTACCTTTTCCAGTATGGCATACAGGGAATCCTTGTGAGCTTGTTTCGCCTTGTCGGCATCCGTACGCTCTTCATCGTATTCGTCCTCCATCAGGATGTTGAACTTCTCGGCTAGCAAGCGGACCGCCTGCTGAAAGTTCAGGTTCTCCTTTTCCATAATAAAGGAGATGCCGTCACCGCCCCGGTTGCAGCCGAAGCAGTGATAGAGGTTCTTGTTCAGATTGATAGAGAAGGAGGGTGTGTTTTCGCTATGGAACGGACAGAGCCCTTTCATGCTGGTACGTCCGTCCTTGGCCAGTTTGACGTACTGCCCCACTATGGTCTCGATAGGTAGTTCCCTGACCTTGTCTATGGTGGACTCGCTGATCATAGCGTGCGAAGTTTAAGCCAGCAGTCCAAAATGGACTGACCGGAGTATTTCAGACGGCGGGTGTTCTGTGGGTTGACGGGTGTAATATGCCCGCATACCCGGTATTTGCGGAGCGTCTTGTAGCTGACACCCAGTTCAGCGCAAGTTCTTTTTACCGAATAGACTCCCAAAGGGTCTACCAATGGCCTTGTTTCATTCATAAAACAATAATACGTTTATGATTCCCATAAATAGGTGTTTTTAGTTTTTCCCCCTGTGAAAAGCCAAAAGCATCATTTGATGCGGAAGTCAATGATACCTACTGTTTGGATTGTCTGCTGCCTTTTCGTTTTTGTTCAGCCAGCGGATATCAGGAAGCAGAAAGAAAAATATCGCCGCTGAAATAGTTAATCTAGTCTTTATCTTTCTTGTTTGTTAGCGTAACAGGTTTGTTCGTTTCCATATCATTCATAACCTTTCTGACTTCTTTGGGAGCTACCTTCAGATAGTCTTGCGGACAGCGCTGCAGGAATCGCAGGTCGGCAGTCCTGTACTCCAGCCTTCCTGGTCTCCTGAATCCCTCTACCAGCCCAAGCTTTTTCCATCTTTCGATGTTCCTTCTACCAAACAGTTCAAAGGCCTTGCGCTGGGAGATAAACTCCGGGTCATGGGAGTCTTCTTTCAGGAATCTGACAATCTGTGATGCCAGGTCCTTGATGAACATCTCGTATGACACAAGATGATCCGAGAATTGCAGTGTATTCATATCTCCATACTGCTAATGGCTACTTGGTTCGCTTCACTGTAATGGTCCGGGCTTCCCTGTCCGTTTTGGTTGTATACTGACGGTTGTGGATGGCACCCAGTTCAGAGGCTTGCGTACGCACACTCTTCATCCGTGAGATGGGATAGATAACAGCCTCTCCAATTTGGAGGGCTTCCAGTACCGGACGAATTTTATTAAAATAATCAGCCATAATATTGTTTATTTAATGATTAATGTTTAACTTTGCAGTGGTATTTATCAATATAATCAGTTGCAAAGAAACAAATAAATGTTTTATAAGCAACAAAATGGGTGATATTATTTTGTTTAACGGCTATTTTTTAACATTTGACATGGCTTTTGAAATAAAACACATCAATGTAGGCAGCGCGATTGAAGATCGCCGCAAGCAATTGGATATAACCAAAACGGAACTCGGACGTCGAATCAATGTCCCTCAGCAGCACGTGAATCGTATTCTGGAGCGAGAAACCATGGAGACCAACAAGTTGGTACAGGTATCAGAGGCTTTGGAGTTCAATTTCTTTGAGTTGTTCTGCCCGAACAAGGATGAACGGGTTTCCGCCAAGAACGCGGCGGTGGCCTTTAACGGCAATGTGACCAATACACATGTGGGTGATGGAGTGGTGGATGCTTCCCTAGCTGTAGCCAATATACAGATTGCCTCTCTCCAGAATCAACTTGACACATTGAAAAAGTCAAATGCTACTCTTCATAACAACTTGGAGGACAAGGAACGTATCATCGCCATGAAGCAGGAGAAAATCGATATGATGCAGAAGGTGATGGACTTGATGCAGGAAAAGATTGATGCCTTGGAAGCCAGATAGGCTCAAGTCTGTTATATAACAAACGATGAAAGTTCAGTTGAGTTACTGAGCTTTCATCGTTTGGTGTTTTATGCCATATTGGCGATTGTTACAGTTGGTTTATGGTCAGTTCAATTCGGCTGATTATTTCAGGAGCATGGGTCAAGGGCTCGCGGTCGTTCATTTCGAAGACGGTTCCGTCGGCAAAGAAACAGAACAATTTTGCTTCTTTGTACTTCAATGTGCAACAGAGTTGCTTGTTGTCTTTTTCCTCCCAATAAACATGGAGTTGCTTGTGCTGTTCTATTTCATGAGAAAGATAGATGGGTCTTCTCAGATGTTCTGCCAGCATCGTCCGGATCTCCACGAATTTCTGCAACAAACGAAAGAAGTGGATTGCCTTGAATATTTCCGAGTAATTGGCAATTTCATTCGCTACCGGTGTGTATTTACATGAGCGGATGGCATAGTCAATCGCCTGTGCCCGTTTGGTGGTATCCATCAGGATATTCTCACGGAAGAACTGATTCTTCTGGTAGTACCTGGCGGTTTTGTCATAACCGGGAAGAACCTTCTCTACAGCAGGGCGCAATGCTTCGTAGGTTTCATAATTGGTGCGAGCGAAACGGTCGGCCAGATGATACAGGAACCAAAGTTCAATACAGGGATGGCTTTCTATAAAGATAACTCCCTGCTTCTTGTATTTTTCTTTAGTCGCCAGATAGAGGTTGTATTGCTCCTTGTTGTTGACCAGCGTGTCTGTATCAATGACCAGGAACAACGCATCTGCCCGTTCCTGCGGCTTCTTCTTCAATTCCTTATCAATCAGTTTCAGATTCTGCTTGTAGGAACTCCGGCTATTCTTGGGTACCTCGGGTACCATGGAGAAGCGGAATCGGTTGTTTGTTCTCAATCCGTCAAAGTAGAACCATTCTGTAAAGCCTTCCCCGTAGATTTTGATTGTATATTCCAATGGTCTGATCTGTTCCATACCTTCCCTTTTAGTCATTTAGAAAAATGCTGCCCATATTGGGCTTGGCGCCGAGTTTGCCTGCGCGGTAAGCATTCAGGATGGAGACTTCCTTATGCAGGCCGAAATCCTTGGCACGATAGACTTCCGTAGCACCCGACTGGTTCTTGTTGGCAAAATACACCATGTCCCTGCGGATGTACTCCTCGTCCAGCAACATGAGGTTGTGCGTGGAAAAGATAAGCTGCCCTCTTTCAGAGTTGACCAGGAAGGTTTTCAGGATATGGGTGAACAGGTCATAGTGCAATGAACTGTCCAGTTCATCGCATACCAAAATCTGCTGGTTCTTCACCATGGTATAAAGCAAGGCCGAGAGTCCGTACATACGGTTGGTACCGTCCGACTCATCCATATTTGATAAGTCACCGGTATAGAAAGGAGTTTGGTGTGTGAAAAACAGCTCCTGCTTGGCCAGGTTGTCGGTCTGCGGTTCAGGCAAATGGAGAATATGCGCAATCTGTCTGACTTTTTCCAGTGTTTCTGCTGCCACTTCTCCTTTTTCTTCCTTGATATATAAGTCCGAAATGTTGAAGTCCGCCTTGTTCAGCATTTCACAGATAAACTTTTTACTCTCACTGTCCAGCCGCACCACATCATTGGCAAACTGTTCCAAATCCATCCGGTTGTCGAGCATGGGCAGGATTGTTCTTTCCAGATAGGCGCACAAATTGTCGAACAGCGCATTCCTTTCCACATTGGCATTCATGTAGGTGGCCAGTACACTCATATTGGGCAGGCAGTTGGATTCCACGAAAAGTTTTTGCGTAGCCGTCAGTTTCAGCAGTGGTCCGAAAGAGATAGTGGAGTTGCCCTTTTCTTCTATCCACTTGCGTTCAAAGAACAAGGCACGGCGGCTGTTGGGATAGAAATAAAGTTCCTCTTTGTAGATTCTCATTCCGTCCATTTCCACGAAATACTCATATCGGATGTCACCGATATAAAATATCAGCGTAAAGGAGGAGCGTTGGTTTCGGCTGTCCGCATCCATTAAGAAAGGGGTCAGTCCCGTACCTGAAGTGCTTTTGCGCGGACGGTTCAACAAAACGTAATAAACCAGCCACACTAAGGCTTTCAGCAGATTGCTCTTTCCCGAGGCATTCGGGCCATAAATCACTCCCAATTTGGATATACGCACGTTCTTAATCTTTACCACCGCATATTCCTCATACGTCTTGTCAGCCGAAGCCGTAAAATCCAATGTCTGTTCTTCCCGTATAGAGAGGTAGTTTTTGACTTTAAATTGTAGAATCATATTTTTATAGCGTTATTTTCGTAAGATATTTGCAAATATAGGCATTAAAAACAAGAATCACCAACCTTATCGCTGTTTTTATCTGACTGGTTGGGCGAATTTGATGGAATTTGCCGCTATTTGAACTTTAACATCTGCCAAACGCTATTTTACTGCTGAAAAAATGGGATGTTTAATGTTTAATGATTAACTTTGTAGGTGATACAAGGTGTGTATCAAAAGCTGATAGTTATAATCGAAAACAGAAGTAATATTATTAAACAATCAGTGAAGTAGTGATTGGTGATGTTGCCATCCAGTCATTACGCTTGAAACAAGAAAAAAGACTGTGCTCATTTGTGTGTACACTAAAAAGGTCACAATTCAGACGAGGTTGTGGTTGAAGTGCATACACTTCACATACACCAGCTACTGTATGGTCTGATATACAGCATTCAATTGCTGCCGTCCACGCTGCAGTTGTAGAATTCTGAATTTTAGCCGATTTTAGAGCGAAGTGAACGAAAAACGCATACACTATACATACACTAAATCAGTAAATTGGTGATTATCAGATGCGTTTTACAGAGGCCCAAGCTGCCGTTGAGGAATAAATCCTCAAAAAACGGCATTTCGTACACAGTGAACGCTAAACGCATACACTATACATACACTAAATCAGTAAGTTAGTGATTATCAGATGCGTTTTAGAGTGGCGCAGGCTGCTATTGAGGAAGCATAAATAGTATAAGATAATCATTGATTTAGGCTGTAATGGACTGTTTTTCAGACATTACAGCCTAAGTTGTTTTTAGGCGTTCGTGCATTTGTCCGCAAAAAATGAGTCAAATAAACGGTACTTGCTTACAAATAGCTTACTAAACTGAGAGGGTATGCTTACAAAGAACTTACAAAAGTAAAACAACTGTAAATCAATAAGGTATGGCAACATTTAAGACTATTGTAAGGTATAAGCGAGCTGATGGCTTTTACCAAGTGTACATTCGGGTACTTCATCGTTCAAAATCAGGATATATTAAGACAGACAAATTTGTTACAGACAAACAGGCATCTTCATTTGCAGAATTATGCTCATTGATAATATTGTCTATCCATATTTTACGAAAAATGGACAGAAAGGTTTATGGTCTGAACTGGCAGTTTAATAAAAACATATTCCATCACGTTTGCCGAATATCCATCTGGAGCATGTTCAATCCGTTTATTGGTGTAGCTTCATGGTTTGCCTTCTTCGTAGCCATTGAACATTTGGGAGAGTTGGAACTGGCAGCGACAAATGTAATACGTAGCATATCTACCTTATTTTTGTTATTGTCAATTCATTGGCAGCAACAACCGGCTCATTGGTAAGTAATCTGTTGGGGGCAGGACAAAAGAATCAGATTTTCTCGTTATGCAACCGGGTTATCCGTTTGGGATATGCCGTGGGATTCCCACTTATTATCTTTTCTATAATCTGTTTCAATCCACTTTTCAATATTTATTCGGATAATGAAAGCCTGATACAAATAGCACAGCTGCCATTTACAGTAGCTCTTTTGAATTATGCCTTTGCCTTACCTGGTTATGTATATATGAATGCTGTCACCGGAACAGGTGCCACACGTACAACCTTCATTTTTCAGACTGTAACCATTATAGCCTACCAGATTTATTTATGGACGATAAGCAATTTCAGCACATCACTTTCTATATATTGGACAGCAGAATATTTATATGTGATATTATTAGGAGTTCTTTCCGTTTTATATCTCAAGAAAATGAACTATTAAAAGTTTCAATGTTATGTGATGCATGAACCGTTTTATTTATAGAAAAGTAAGATTTCTTATGCCTCGAATTACCTTTGGGGATGTATCAACAATCCTCAAACCAATATAGAAAAAATGGATTATTAATTATATCTGCACATTACTGTCCACTAAAAATCGCAAATAGTTCTTTGAAATAATTGAATTACAGTT
>ERZ791608.193-NODE-193-length-35601-cov-7.235638_pt1 | contig 35601 bp, 30 predicted proteins | sample MGYA00510276_ERZ791608 | MGnify/ENA primary metagenome ERZ791608 (study PRJEB30046, sample SAMN00791908) | human gut metagenome | study: EMG produced TPA metagenomics assembly of the A metagenome-wide association study of gut microbiota in type 2...
TCAATGGTAGTGGAATATCAGAAGAAGCATCCTGATAAACCAGTTCATAAGCTCTCGCAGCAGGATATAGAAAGTATCCAGACTGTCGCTTCATATCTTAGTGACCATTATGCTTTTGACATTCCTCTTGAAAGGCTGACGCAGATTGCCTGCATGGGGACAACGAAACTGAAAAGCTGTTTTAAGAAATACTACGACTGCACCATCACAGAGTATATTCAGCAGCGGCGCATGAGCCAAGCAGAGTATCTGCTGGCATACACAGAGCTGACAGTCGGACAAGTTGCCCAAACAGTGGGGTATTCCACTTCAAGCCGATTTGCAGAATTGTTCCGCAAAAGCACTGGATTGTTGCCATTAGAGTATAGAAAAACCGCGCAACGAAAGTAGAATGAGAGCCAGAATAAACTCTGGCGCGCGCGTCTGATTTTCAAGTGGAACTATAAAGTGTAAGCTAAATGGATTTTGCATCATTTCGCCAATCGTCCATGAACTATAAAATGTATATGGGTGATGCAGAATGGCGAAAATTGAGGACTGTCCCGGCTTTGAAACGTTCGGAGCGGATGTCAAGGCAGCTCGAAAGGCAAAACAGCTTTCCCGCAGTGCGCTGGCTGACATGATACATTGTGACAGCCGGTATCTTGCGAACATCGAAAACGAAGGCACACTGCCCAGCCTGCCGGTGGTGATTCAGCTGATAAAAATATGTGGTCTGCCCGTGGAGCGGTACTTCAACCCGGAACTCATGCGGGAAGAAAGTGCGGAACGTCAGCGGGTCAGCCACAAGCTGCAGCTTTGCCCGGAAGAATACTTACCCATCGTAGAAGGTGCCATTGACGGTGCCTTACGAATCCATGAACAGGAAAAAGAGCCCGTGTGTGTCTGATTGTCATGCACGGTCATTGAGAGGATGCAAAAGCGTCCTCTTATTTTTTTTTTGCATTTTGCGGGCAAAACGGGGGCGTTTCGGTGTCTTAGTAGTGGGAGAGGTAACGTAGCAAGCATAGGGAGTGTAGCCACTCCCGGCAGAAATGCTTGCTGGGGAGTACCCCAGACCCCCAAGAAACGAGGTGAAACTATGACGAGCCGAACCCGAAAAATTGTTCTGCGTGTTCCCGTGACGCCGGAGGAACGGGAACTTATCCGGCAGAAGATGGCTCTGCTGCATACCCGGAACTTTTCTGCATACGCCCGGAAGATGCTGATAGACGGTTATGTTGTCCACATCGACACCACCGACATCCGGGCGCAAACCGCCGAACTGCAAAAGATTGGTGTCAACGTCAATCAGATCGCGCGGCGGCTGAACAGCATGGGGCCGCTGTACACACAAGACGTTGCGGACATCAAGGGAGCATTGGCGCAGATATGGCAGTTACAAAGATACATCCTATCAAGTCAACGCTGAAAAAGGCATTGGACTACATCGAGAATCCGGCCAAGACGGACGAAAAAATGCTGGTGTCCTCCTTTGCCTGCTCCTACGAAACCGCCGACATCGAATTTGAACTGCTGCTGTCACAGGCCATGCAGAAAGGCAACAATCTGGCCCACCACTTGATACAGTCTTTTGCGCCGGGCGAAACCACGCCGGAGCAGGCCCACGAGATTGGTCGACAGCTTGCAGATGAAGTCCTGCAAGGAAAATATCCCTATGTACTGACCACGCACATTGACAAGGGGCACGTCCACAACCACATCATTTTCTGTGCTGTGGACATGGTGAACCAGCGGAAGTATGTTTCCAACCGGCGGAGCTATGCTTACATCCGGCGCACCAGTGACCGACTTTGCAAGGAACACGGCCTGTCCGTGGTAATGCCCGGCCAAGACAGAGGCAAGAGCTATGCCGAGTGGGACGCACACCGCAAGGGTACAAGCTGGAAGGCGAAGCTGAAAGCTGCCATAGATGCAGCCATCCCGCAGGCCAAGGATTTTGACGATTTTCTGCGGCTCCTGCAGGAGCAGGGCTACGAGGCCAAGCGTGGCAAGTATGTTTCGTTCCGTGCGCCCGGACAGGGGCGGTTCACCCGCTGCAAAACGCTGGGCGAAGCCTACACCGAAGAAGCTATCACCGAGCGCATCAAAGGGCGGTTTGCAGAGCGGAAGCCTAAAGAAAACCGCAAAATTTCGCTGCGGATTGATTTGGAGAACAGCATCAAGGCCCAGCAGTCCGCAGGGTATGAGAAGTGGGCAAAAATCCACAATCTGAAACAGGCTGCCCGGACGCTGAACTTTCTGACGGAGCATGAAATTGATAGTTACCCGGATTTAGAAAGCCGGGTGGCCGAGATCACCGCCGCCAGCACCGAAGCTGCCGCCGCATTGAAAGTAGCAGAGCGCCGGCTTGCAGAAATGGCCGTGCTGATAAAGGATGTCACCACCTGTAAGGAACTGTACCCACTGTTGCAGGAGTATCAGCGGGCTGCTGACAAAAAGCAGTTCCGACGTAAGCATGAAGGAACCTTGATTCTCTATGAAGCAGCGGCGAAAGCTCTAAAAGAGCAGGGCTTTCAAAAGCTGCCCGACCTCTACGCCCTGAAAAACGAGTATAAGCAACTGGCCGAGCAGAAAGACCAGATGCAGCGGCAGTACAATGATGCCAAACGCCAGATGCAGGAGTATGGCATCATAAAGCAGAATGTGGACGGCATTCTGCGGACAGCACCGGGAAAGGAGCAGATGCAGGAACGGTAAATCTGCACAAAATATTGTTCGGATTTTTGAACCACAAACGCTTAGACCGGGTGGCGTTTCCACCCGAAATCATGTAAAATAGAACTAGACAACGAAAGCGAGGAACCCTCTATGGCAGAAGTGAACGATAACAGCTCTATCCAGCTTTTTGAAGATCAGAAAATCCGCACTGCATGGGATGCAGAAAAGGAAGAATGGTATTTTGCCATCGTTGATGTGATTGCTGTTCTGACTGACAGCGCAGACCCACAGAACTATTGGCGCGTTCTAAAAAAGCGTCTTAAAGACGAAGGAAATGAAACCATTACAAATTGTAATGGTTTGAAAATGACCGCTCCTGACGGCAAAAAGCGCAAAACGGATGTCGCTAACACTGAACAACTCCTGCGCATCATCCAGTCAATCCCATCTCCGAAAGCTGAACCGTTCAAGGCATGGCTGGCAATGGTAGGCAAAGAACGCATTGAGGAAACAATCGACCCGGAGCAGGCCATTGACCGTGCGCTTGATACCTATTTGAAGAAAGGCTACTCCGAAGAATGGATTCACCAGCGGCTTTTGGCAATCCGTATCCGAAACGAACTGACAGACGAATGGAAGAAGCGCGGGGTGCAAAAAGGCAAGGAGTACGCCATCCTGACCGATGAAATCTCCCGCGCATGGTCCGGCATGACCACAGGGCAGTACAAGCGGCTGAAAGGCCTGACAAAAGAAAATCTCCGGGACAACATGACCGATTTGGAACTTGTTTTGACGATGCTGGCCGAAGCCTCCACCACGGATATTTCCAAGACTGCAAAGCCGCAGACCTTTGAAGAAAACAAGCAGGTTGCCAAACGCGGCGGCAAGGTGGCCGGCATTGCGCGGCAGGCACTTGAAGCGGAAACCGGCAAGCCCGTTATCACAGAAAAGAATGCGTTTGACTTCCAGCAGCTTGTAACAGACATTGTAGAAGATGCCGCCGAACTGCCAGAGCAGTCTGCCGAAAAGAAAGAAAAATAATAAGATTGGGAGGATTTAATATGAAAATGACTGAACCCTATAATCTGGGACTTTTATCCCTTATTTCAGCGGCAGGGGAAATTTCTTATGAAGAATTAAAGCAACGATACCTCCCGCCTGAGCAGCCCGGCGTAATTCAAGGCGTAACGGCGAGTTTTGACAACGATATAAAAACATTGGAAAAAGAAAAATACATTTCGGTACACGGGAATATCATTCGCTTTATCAGAAAGTGATTGACAGAAAAACAGCCGGACACAGCAGCCACAAGGCCACCGTGTCCGGCTATTTCTGTACCGACAATGACACATTACTTTGATTGAAAATAATGTGTGGTTGTCAAGCTGGCGGTATCACTCACCCGCAAAATCGAACCTCTGTCCGTCAAAGTCCGCATCAGTCATGTGCTCCAACTTTGCAATGGTACCGTTTGCCAGCCGCCGCATTTCCGTGTCCATGTCCGGCAGGGCGGTCAGCATCCGCGCCATCGTTCGGCGGCGGTCAGAGGTGTGGTACATACAGATCAAATTTTCTTCTTCCACGCTAAAATTCATGTGTCAGACCTCCATTTCGTGTTGTTTGCTGCGGGCCGCTGCCTTTGTCGGGCTGGCGGTCTGTTTCGTTTCGGAAAGCTGCTTGCGGACGGAAGCACGGGGCTTACGGATGCCCTTGTCCCGATTCTCGTTTTTGTCAATCAGCGCGTAGATACCAAAACGGTCTTTTACGCTGGACAGATGTAAAGATTTATACGGTAGCATAGCAAGCAGCTGGTCCGTGTCCCGGCTGGATGCCAGCTTGGTGAAATAGGGCGATACCTCCACCATAAAATGATTCTTGTCTGGGCTGTTGGGAGCCGCCAGCCGCTTTATATCGGTTGCGATACGCTGCGCCTCGGCCTCGATCAGCCCGGTGTGCAATGCCGCAAGGTGTTCTTTGAAATCACCGGGCCGTGCCGATTCTCGACTGCGCTGCTCCTGTCGGATGGCCGCTTGCAGAAGTTCCGGGTCACGGGGCCGCATTTCATACCGCACGAACTCTCCGAAATATTTGTCCGGGCGGCTGTCGAAATGCTCTTTCGGGCCAATCTCCCGCATCCCGCTTTCGTAGATCAGACGGTTGGCACCCACGGGCAGGGCTGCATCCCGGATATGCTGGAAGTGCTGCTGATAGTCCAGTTCATACAGATTGCCTTGCACAGTTCCGTTGGCCGCACCGGTCAGCTCCACTGCATAGGCAAGAATCCTGTCATGGGTCTGTTCGCCGCAGAATTTCCATGTGTTGTAGGCTTGCGTGTCTTTGAGCAGCACGTCCCGTTCCCGGAAGCAGAATGTTCCAGAAGGCCGGGACAGCCACAACAGCAGCTTATCTTCCGGCTGGTCGCTGCGGGCGGCCTCCCGCAGCATCTTGATGTCATAGGCAAAATCGCTCTGATAGTATGCGGTGTTCTGGTGCATAATGGCTTCCAGCGCAGCGATCACATCCATATTTTCAAATTTTTGCACGGCTTATACCTCCAATTCCTTTGTCTTTTCTCGTGGCTGCGTTTGTTTGCTCTGCTCCTTTTTCGCAGCATCCAGCTGTGCCCGGATGGACGGCTTTTTCGGTTTTGTTGAGCGGGACTTTTTTGCTTTTGGTGCCTTTTCCTCGGCCTTGACTGCGGTGGCAAGGTCCGTCAGGGAAATTTGTTCTCCGGCCTTTGCTTTGGCCTCCAATTCGCCCAGAGAGGGCGCATTGTTCAGCACACCATCAATCATATTTTCGTTTTGTTCGGTGGAAAGTTCTGCGGTGCGCAGCGGGTTTTCCCGCAAGAACTCTGGCACCTGCTGGAAGCCCACACTGTCGCAGTAGTGAGCGGTATTTTGTCCGTTCTGGTGCAGCACTACCACATCCGAAACGGACAGTGAGTGTCCCTTGAAATCTGCTGGATGGTCCACATTGAACGTGCGGTAGATGTCCTCCAAGGTGGTACCAGCAGTCAGCGGCGCGGCGTAAACTTCCGTATAGTTGGCCTTGTCCACGGTCAAACCGGCAGCCTGCAGGCGGTCGTAGGGCTCAAAACGGTAATCGCGGGTGGAATCTTCATTGCGCAGCTGGTAGATGGAAAAGCTGTCCTGCTGCGGTGCTTCAAAGCCTGCCACTGCGTATTCCTCTACGGTCATTGCGGCAGCAGCCGCTTCCTGCGCGATCTCGGCCTGCACCTGTGCCTTGTAATCCTGCAAGCTCTGGTCAAAGTCAGCCAGCTTGGGTGGTTCCGGCAAGTTATACTGGCCTTGGTTGAGCATCGGGCGGCAGTCCTGCACATAGGCCACAACAGTGTTGTAATAGGCAGCCTGTTCCGGCGAAATGTTCTGTCCCTCCCGCAAAGCGGCGGTGGCTGCCTGCTCCATGGCCGAAAGATTGCAATGTTGTTTGAGGTACGGGATAAACTCGGTCAGCACCATTTCCCGCTCTGCCTTGTCTTGTTCCAACGCTTCCGGGCCTTTGTTGTGCAGAACAAAATTCTTCCAGTTTTCATCTTTGGCGTAGTATTCGTGATAGTTCTGGATGTGTTGAACCAAAGAACCCTCTCCGTCACCAAAATCCTGCCGCCCCTCGTAGTTGTCTGGCTGGCCGTTCAGGGTAAAATCAATGCGGAATGCGGTCTTGTCGTACCAGCCACCTGTGTAGCCGTCCTTTTCCCGTTCCGTGTGCTGGGTGGTGTCCAGTTCTTCAAAGACGTGGTTTGCCACGGACAGTGGCATGGTTTCGCCGTCCTGCAGCTTGTCACTTTCACTCCACAGAATTGTGACCGTGGGCTCTGCGGCGGGGTCTGGAATTTTAACGGGTGCGGGAATTTCATTCGCTTTTTCTGCTGCCTCTTGGAACGCTGCCAGCTTGTCGCCCAACAAAACTTCCGACACCTTGACTGTCTGCCCCAGCAGAGCAAGAGCTTCCTCTCCGGCATCCGGCAAGGTCAGACCGGGTGCGTCCAGTTGGCCGCCGTCCAGAGCCTTTTTGTCCGCATCATACAGTGTATAGTCATAGCCGGAATCACAGGTCTGGATGAACAGGGTACTGCCGTTGTCCAGTGCAAATGCGACTTCCTGTGCAGCGGAAAGGTCTGCTTCCCGCTGCTGGCGCAGTTCTGCCAGATGTTCGTCCAGTGCGGAGATCAGTTCATGGGCCGTATTGCGGATAATTTCCAGAGAGGCTTTCAACTCGGCCAGTTCCCGGCCCGAACTCCACCCGGCCACATAACCAAAGGAATACTCGGATGTGTCCAGCCCGTAGTGCTGGCAGACTGCATAAGCTACGCTTTCGGCCTGCACCTCGCGGGTGCGGCTGTCCGGGCGGTTGCTCTGTTCCGGGGTGTTCGGGTCGATGGTGTGCAGCTTTGCATGGGCGATCTCGTGGATGGCTGTCTTGATGGTTTGCAGCTGGCTCATGCCCTCTTGGATGGCAATGCGGTTGTCGAGCAGATGAAAGTAGCCATGCGCCTCGCCCTCGATGTCCTCAAACCCGATGGGCACCGGGGATGCCTGCTCCAACGCCTTGAAAAAATCTTGGTAGTCCTGCACGCTGCCGGACAACTCATTCACCGCGATAGAGGGCAGAGGTTCGCCCTCGGTTTGGCTGACATCGAACACGGACACCACCTTGAAAGCCGGAATCTGCACCGTTTTTTCCTCAGTCAGCGGCTTGCCGTCCTTGTCCAGAATCGGCTTGCCCTGTTCGTCCAGCTTTTCCATCTTCTGCTTGACCTTGTACGGCGCAGGGGCCAGAATTTTGATGCCTTTTTCGCCTTTCTTTACGGTGCGGTGGAACGTGTCTTTCCACTTGTTGAAGCCGGCCACCAGTTGCCCGCCCTGCATGGCGATCAGCAAGGTGTTGTTGAAGCTGTAATTGTGGAATTTTGCCATCGTGGTAAGGTAAGCTTTGTAGCGGTCACTGTCGAACAACTGCTGAATGCCCGTTTCCAGCCGATCCGTAATTTCTTTCATGCGCTCTGCGCTGTCCTTACCATTCAGGATAATGGGAATAACTTTCTGCTGTTCTGTTGTGGGCTGCACCGGCGGTGGGATGTTGGCCGCATCCCGCAGGATTTCCGATGCAGGAAAAGACAGCACCCGGTATTCCTCCGGCACAGGCTGGCCCTCGTGGACTTTCTGCCACGCATCCCCGCTTTTGACAAGGTAGCCACACTCGGTAAACACGCCCTGCTCCTGCTGGGCCACATACCGGCCGAACTGCGCCGTGTCGATGCCGCCTTTCCATTCTTCCGGCATATCCACCATGCCGGAGCGATTCAGGTAGTAATCTCCTAGCTGGGCAGGCCCGTGCACATCCGGCAGATGCACATAGTAGTCCACGTTTTCGGGAAAGTCGGTGATTCTCCCGATGCTGAAAAGCTCACTCTGCGGGGCTTGCAGAGCGGCGTTCAGCTCTGCGCGTTCCCCGGTAGAGAGTGTTTCCAGTCGTGATGCCAGAAAGTTCAGTTCGTCCACATTGGATGCCAGCACCATGTTATAAGAAATTGCAAAGCGTTTTTCTTCCTCGGCAAAGTAGCCGGAAATGAAAAGGCCCTGCGGATTATCGGACGAAATGCCGATTTGCCGCAGGGCCGCTTGTACCTGTTCGGTTGTGGTGGGCAGGTCTAGCCAGACACCATCCCTGCTTTGCTGCTGATTTTGCAGCTGGATGGAAAATAATTCGCTCATTTGGTCACACTCCTTTTTTGCTATCCTACGGATAGAGAGAGCCGGTTATGGCAAAATGAATGCTTCACCTTACCATAACCGGCCCTCGTATTTTTGCCTTACTCTTTGCGCTCTACCCGGTAATTGACGTACTTGCCTCCTGTATCTGCCAGAAGCACCGTTGCATCATAGGTTTTGCCTGTCTTTTCGGAATAGAGGCCCTTTACCTTTGCCTTACCGTTTTTGAGCAGAGCGGCGGCGATCTTCGGGGTGAACGCCTTTTTTCGCTGCTCAAAGAAGCGGTCATTCTTCCACATTACGAACTGACAGCCACGATTTCCGCAGTAGAAGTTTTTCTTGCCCTCGTAGACGTTTTCACCACACCGGGGACACTTGCCGATGATAACCCGTTCCGACTGGAACAGGTTTTGTTTGTCCGCGCTGATGCAGGAGTAGGTCTTGACCAGCTGACGCACCTGCGCTTCAATTTCGGCCATGAACTCGTCCGGGTCTGCATTGCCCTTGGCAATCTCGGTCAGGCGGTTTTCCCATTCGGCGGTCAGGACGGGAGAGGTCAGGCTTTCCGGCAGAACCACCGCCAGATTGATGCCGTCCTTGGTGGGGACAAGCTGTTTGCCCTTGCGCTGCACAAAGCCCATTTGCACCAATTTTTCCAGAATCGCGGCGCGGGTGGCGGGTGTGCCCAGCCCCTTGCGTTCTGCATCTTCCGGCATATCTTCGGCCCCGGCCCGCTCCATTGCTGACAGGAGCGTATCTTCGGTGTAGGCTTTCGGCGGGGACGTGAAGTGTTCCGAAACGTTAGCCGTCACGGAAAAACTCTGTCCCTCGGCCAGTTCCGGCAGGGTGTTCAGCACTTCTTCCTCGGTATCTGCTTTCAGGGTGGAGCGGAACTGCTGGTCGATCTCTTTCCAGCCGAGAATAAGCACCGTTTTTCCCTTGGCGGTGAACTCGTTCCCTGCACAGGAGAACACGGCGGTCACTGTTTCGTACTCGTGGGGTGCGGCCACCGCACAGAGCAGTTTGGAGCAGACAAGGTTCATCAGCTTGCATTCACTCTCGGCAAGACCAGCGAAGCCCTGTTTTACAAATTCGGATGTGGGAATGATGGCGTGGTGGTCCGATACCTTTTTGCTGTTCAGAATCCGGCCCACATCCGGGGTCAAGTCAAGCCCTTGGGCAAAGGGCAGCAGCCCCAGCAGGTCAGACACAAGATGTTGTGCTGTCTGGCCCATATCCTCGGTCAGATATTGGCTGTCGGTGCGGGGATAGGTCAGCAGTTTCTTTTCGTAAAGCTGCTGGGCATAGTCAAGGGTCTGCTTTGCCGTGAAGCCAAATAGACGGTTCGCCTCCCGCTGCAAGGTGGTCAGGTCATAGAGCTTGGGCGGCTGTTCCGTCTTTTTCTCCCGCCGAATGGACGCGCAGACTGCATTTGCACCTGTGCATTTTTCTTTGATAGAAATTGCGGTTTCTGCATCCGCAATGCGCCCACTGTCCGCTTTCAGGCTGCCGGACTGGATGCCGACCGTATAATACTTTTCTTTCTGGAAGCGCAGAATTTTTGCATCCCGGTCCACCAGCATTTTCAGTGTCGGGGTCTGCACCCGGCCCACGGTTAGGGTCTTATGGTACAGCACCGAAAACAGCCGTGTTGCATTGATGCCCACCAGCCAATCCGCCTTTGCACGGCAGAGGGCCGATTGATACAGAGCATCATAATCCGAATCCGGGCGCAGGTTTGCAAAGCCCTCCCGGATAGCGGCATCCTCCATGCTGGAAATCCAGAGCCGCTTCACAGGTTTCGTGCAGCCGGCCATTTGGTAGACGAAACGGAAAATCAGTTCTCCCTCCCGGCCTGCATCGGTCGCGGCGGTCACACTGTCCACATCCGGGCGGTTGAGCAGGGCACGCAGAACTTCAAACTGCTGTTTCTTTTCGTCCGGGACAATGAACTGCCACGGCTGGGGCAGGATGGGCAAATCTTCATACTTCCACTTGCAGTATTTTTCATCGTACTGGCCCGCTTCCGCAAAGGACACCAGATGCCCGATGCACCAGCTGACAAGATACCCGCCACCCTGCCAATAGCCGTTTTGCTTTTCAACGGCCCCGATCACGGCGGCAATGCTGCGGGCCACACTGGGCTTTTCAGTAATTACCAGTTTCATTTTGCTGTCTCCTATTGTAACTTTTGATGTGTTGTGATAAATTAAAAGTATCATATTATGTTAGGAGTGACCAATTTGGAAAAAGATTTCAATGGTGCAGAACGTTTAGAACTGTTTGGACAAGAGATAATTTCCCAAATTTCACTGGGGAGAACCGAACCGGTTGAAAAAATCCTTGATGAAATGGGAAAGAAAAATGTTGTTCGGTATCTCTATAATAAATATAAGGATGATTGGTTCCTTTCATTGGACGATAATTGCCCTTATAATGTTGATGATTGGGAGGAAATTTTTAACAAATACTCCTATATGTCTGCTTACGATGTTAGACGCAAACTTGGCATCCGCAACGATGACGAAGGGCTTTTGCTGATCCTTTCTCTTATTTTCGAGGAATTGAGAAGAGCGTAACTCTTCTGCCGCCGCTGTTTTTAGTGGCGGCCTTTTTCATGTTGAATTTTCCTCAATTTCGGTCGGTTCCTCGTCTGCATCCTCATCCTCGCCAAAATCGTATTCGTCCAGATCATCGTGCCCGGTGGTATCGGCCTTGGGCTTGCGGAACTTGAAATAATAGAGGGCCGCACCACCGCCAGCCAGAGCCAGCACCAGTAGGATCATCAGACTGCCCATGTTGGACTTCGGCTTTTCCTGCGGCGTTTCGGTGTCAGTTTTCACCGCTTCCGGGGCCGTGCAGTTGCGCAGGCTCTTTTCACACAAGGGGCAGTTTTCATTGACATCCCCGGCCTCACATTTCACGGTGCAGGTGCAGACTTCGGTTTCCTGCGGTTCTTCATCCAGCAGAGCCAGCAAGTCGGCATCATCCACTTGGTTCAGGAAGTGGACAGAGGTTTCTTTGTCCTCGTTGGCGCGGTCAATGAGAATGTAAAAATAATTCCCGGCTTTAGTGGTCACAGTGATAAGCTGCTTGTCGCCGTAAAAATCATCCACCAGTGTTGCGTTGCCCTTGGGCGTGATGGGCACGCCCTCCGGCTCCATGCCGCCCGTGGTGGGTTCTTCTTCGATAATCTCCGGCAGAGGTTCCGGGGCAGGGTCAGTACCGCTTGCGAAAGCGGGCATGGAAAAGGAGCAGAGGCAGAGCAGGATAGCCAGCAGTCCGGCAGCGAAGCGGTTCCAGTTGTCAGGTTTCATCGGCGGCATCCTCCTGTTTGTGGTACGGGGTGACGGTGGGTGCCGCGTTCAGCGCACCGCTGCGCAGGAAGGCTGCAAACTCGTCCGGCTTCATGTTCATGCTGCGCACCAACTGAATGATCTGCAAATTTTCCTGTTCGGTCTTTGCAACTTCCAGTTCTTTCAACTGCTGCTGGTATTCAGAGATTTTTTCTTTGAGCCGTTCAATATCGCGCTCAATGCGGGAAAGTCTTTTTGCCATACAAAATCCTTTCTGGCGTCACGGTAAACGCCCATAGCTGTAAAAGTGTTCCTGCCAATATTTTGAGTTGAGGTTTGTGTAGGAGATAGGGTCGCCGCAGTGCAGCATGATAGAATTGCCCACATAGATACCGCAATGGCTCACACCGGGGGTATCGTAGGTTCCCTTGAAAAACACAAGGTCGCCCGGTTTGACCTGTGCGGCCGAAACAGGAGTACAGAAGTTGTAAAGGCCCTGTGCGGTCTGACGGCCCACATTCCAGCCGGAGTGATTCAGCACCCACGAAATGTAGCCGCTGCAATCAAAGCTGGTGCTGGGGGAGCTGCCGCCCCACACATACGGGTAGCCGATGTACTTTGTGGCTTCCTCCATCATGGCGGCAAACCTATCATCCTTTAGTGCTTCCGGGGGAATATCGTAGTAGGTGGGCTGCTTGATGGTGGACGCATTGGGGTATTGCGCTTTGCCAAACAAATCCGGCCGGTTGCCCAGCGTGCGCATATAGAGCGAATAGGCACTAAGCTGTTCCTCAGTCAGCACTTCCACGGGTAGGTGGGACAAATCCTTGTTTTTCAGCTTGACCGTGCAGATGTAGTATTCATACGGTTCTTGGTAGGTGATAACTTGCGGCACACCATACGGGCCAATAATGACCATCATTTTTGTACGGTAGCGTATCTGCATGGTCACGGTCTCGGTCAGGATGTATTGCTTTTCAAAGAGCATTTCAAGTTCGCCCTGCACCTCGGCCAGTGTGAACACGCCGTCATGCAGCGCGGACAAAATCGAGATCAGCACATAGGGGTCATGCTCGATTTCGTCCAGATAAAAATGGTATTCATCGTAGTTGTGGGTGGCCTCGTAGGTGTCGAGATACCGTTGCAGTTTTTGTTCCAGCTTGGCGTAGGCTTTCTCTGCACCCAGCATATCCTTGTCCTTGGAAAAGTAAGAGGATGCCGTCACGCCGGTTCCAGCGGTGCCCGCCATCACGGTACAGGACTGCAAACCCGTTATCAAAAGCAGAGCCAGCAGACCGAACACCGCCACGATCAGAATGGTTTTCCAGTTCCGGGCCGCAAATTCGGCTACCCGTTCGCCGCCCTCGGCCGCCAGCTTTGTTACCCGGAAACCGTTCTCTGCGGTGGCGGCTGCACCCTGCGCGGCGGCTTGTCCGGCCTGCCGTGCAGCTTTGGCATACTGCTGTTTGATACGCCGTTTCTGCCACATCCGGGAAATGGGGTTGCTGGCCGCCTGTGCAATTTGCGGATTGTCCCGCAAGGATTTCTGGTAAAAGTATTCTGCATTGGCAGACATGAGCTGACGCTCTGCCTTTTCCACGGCCTTGTAGGGCTTCATCTTGTGGTGCCGGATGCCGCTGCGGATGACCTTGGCGGTCTGATGCTCCACCAGTTCTTCACCCTTGTGGCCACCCTCCACACCCACATTTTCGTGTTCGACTTCATGGATTTTTCCGTGAGCGAACAGCAACGCTTCCGATAGCGGGCGGCTGGCCGGGTTTGGTTTCAGGCTGGGTTGGCCTTTGTCCTGCTGCTCAAAACGCAGGGTGGATTTTGCCTTGCCGCTGACAGCATCGTAGACTTTTCCCTTGACTGGGACGCGCTTTTTCGGCAGAGCGGCGCGGGCTGAATCCAGCTTGTCAGCCTTTGCTTCCGCTTTTTGAATAAACGGCTGCAATGTCGGGTCTGTCCGTTCTTCCTCGGTCAATTCCAAACGGGCAGCGGAACTGTGCAGGCCATCTTCACTTTCGGCGTTGGCCGCTGTTTCTGCTGCCTTTTTCGCTTTCTTTTTGGCAGAGTGTTTTTCTTTGGCATCCTCGGCGCGTTCCAGAATTTTTTCGGCCTTGCCCTCGGCATCCATGGAGTAGTCCTGTTCGACTTCCCGGCTGGAAACATTCTCTACAGTGCCGTCCGCTTGATTTTCCACCACCAGACCGTCACGGGTCATGGTCTGGGTGACTTTGGCTTTTGCCTGCAATTCTTTCAAAGTTCTTCACCTCCCATTGGACAGCGGCCCGTTTCGATGTCTGCAATGTATTTGAGAATCGGGAACACCTGCGGCGGCGAAACCGCATTGCCCAGCGTTTTCATCCGCTTGCTGCGGTTCGGCACATCTTCGGTCAGGCGCGGGATGTCGGCGGGTTCTTCGGCCCAAAGGGAATGTCCGTCCATTTGCGCGGGAAACCCATCAGCCACTCTACCCAGTCCGGGTTGAGGTAGGGCTTTTTCAGTGTGGTGGGTGTCATACGGTAGATCACATGAGAGAGCCGCGCCGTCCACGCCTTGCCATCCTTGTTCATCTTGCGGTAGCTGCCGTTCGCAGAGATTTGGATGTCCAGCCCCTTGCCCACATCCCCGGTATCGCTGGCAAGAGGTGTTGGCAGAAGAACCGATGATGAATACCCGTTTCCGTTCGTGCCACGCGCCAACGGCAGCAGCAGGTAATACGAAAACCCGAACATCGTAACCTGCCTGCTCCAAGTCAATGAGCGTTTTGTCGAGCCCCATACGGAGGAAGCCAGCAACATTTTCTCCAAGCACCCAACGGGGCTGCAATTCCCGGATGACCCGCAGCATTTCGGGCCACAGGTAGCGTTCATCGTGGAAGCCACGCTGCCGCCCTGCGGTGGAGAACGGCTGGCACGGGAAGCCACCTGAAATGAGGGTGACGGTGCGAAGTCCTGTTTTTTCAAAGAAAGCCTCCTTTGTTACAGTGGTGATGTCCTGAAAACGGGGCACTTCCGGCCAGTGGCTTGCCAGCACAGCGGCGGGAAATGCCGCCCACTCGCATTGACAGACAGAGGTAAACCCCGCTGCTTCCGCTGCAAGGTCGATGCCGCCGATGCCGGAAAACAAGCTGAAATGTGTTAGGCTCATAGCTCCACCACCTCACTGAGCCGGGTAGTCATGATTTTATAGAGCTGGGTGTTTTTCGGGATGGGGTTGGAAAACGGCAGCACCACATTTTCAAAAATCAGCAGTCCTTCGCCCGGTTCCGAATTGTCGATGTACTTCTGCTGGTCTGCGGAGAGGTTCAGCCGTTCCGAAAGGATTTTGCGGTCGCCGGATGCCTGATTCAGCAGCGTGATGAAGTCGCTGTTTTCCAGAATGTTCTCGATCTCCGGGGAAGAAAGAAGGTCCTTCACATTCTGGGTGGCGCCCGTGGGCACACCGCCCCATTTGCGGAAGCGTTTCCAAATCTCGGCACTGTACGCGGCGGTCTGTTCCTCTTTCAAGAGCAAGTGGAACTCGTCTGCAAAATACCATGTGGCGCGGCCCTGACTGCGGTTCTGGGTGACGCGGCCCCATATCTGGTCTTGGATAATGAGCATCCCCAATTTTTTTAACTGCTTGCCTAACTCTTTGATGTCAAAGGACACAAGTCGGTTGTGGATGTCCACATTCGTTTTGTGGTTAAACACGTTCAGCGAGCCGGACACATACAGGTCCAATGCCTGCGCTACCCGGTCCGCTTCCGGCAAGTGTTGGTCGAGCAGGGCTTGGTGCAAATCGGAGAGGATGGGCATATTCTCCGGGCAGGGGCTCGCCAGATAGGGGCGGTAGATGGCTTTCACGGCACGGTCTATCACGGTGCGCTCAATCGCTTCCAGACCTGTTTTACCGCCCATGACCAGCTCACAGAACGACAGCACAAAATCCGATTTCAGGGCAAGCGGACTATCATCCTCGGAGTAGTTGAGGTTGATGTCCAGAGGATTCACATAGTCCTTGCTGGTGGGCGAAAGTTTGATGACCTGCCCATGCAGCCGCTTGACCAGCGGGTAATACTCGGCCTCTGGGTCTGAAATAAAAATATCGTCAGCGGTCGTTAAAAACACACTGACGATTTCGGACTTGCAGCTCATGGATTTGCCGCTGCCGGGCGTGCCCAGCTTCAAGCCGTTGGGACACCGGGCCTGCTTGCGGTCCAGCATGATCATATTGTGGGATTTTGCGTTGATGCCGTAGTACATGGCTGCCCCGCTCTGGAAAAGCTCCTGTGTCACAAAGGGCACGAACACCGCCACGTTGGAGGTGGTAAGGCTGCGCTGAATCTTTATTTGGTTGATACCCAGCGGAAGGCTGGACACAAGGCCCTGCTCCTGCTGGTAGTCCAGCCGGACAAGGGAGCAGTTGTACTTCTGCGCCACACCCGCCGCTTGGAACACATCGTTGCCCAGCTTTTGCTTGGTGTCGGCCACGTTCAGCACTAAAAAAGTCAGCATGAACAATCGCTCATTTCTTGTTTGCAGTTTGTTCAGCAGCTTTTTGGCATCCTCGCCGTAGGTGGCAAGGTCGCTGGGGAGGATATCCATGTCGTACCCGGAACGGACAGCCTTTTTCTGTTCCTGAATTTTCATGGCATCAAGGTCTGTGATTTTCCGTTTGATGGTTTTGATGGCCTCGGTCTGGTCGATGGCCTGCACATGGAGATTGACGAGAATCCCGCATTCCGTTTTGAGGAAGTCGGCCAGCATTTCGTCCGAAAGTTCCGGCGCAAGGATTTGTAAAAAGCTCACAGCTCCATACTTTCCGCCCAAACCAAAGGTTTTGGCCGTACCGAAACAGAGGGAGGACGGGGCCACAAAATCCTTGGTAGACAGGCCGGAGGGTGCCAGCCAGTCCCAGTCAAAACGGAACGGTTCGCCGTCCGGATGGAAGATGCCGTGCAGCACCTCCAAACGCTCCTGCCCGTCCATGACGTGCGCCACGCAGCCCATGGTCTTGAAATAGCCCAGCAGGTCAAGGCCAATGCGCGTCAGCCGCGCCCGTGCGGTTTTCAGGCTGTCGGCATCGATGGTGAACGTCAGGTACTTGGTTTTCACAATGCCGTTGTTGCCGCTGGCAAGCTGCTTTTGCAGGATGGCGGTGTACTCGGCGCGGATGTCGTCAAAATCATCTCCCTGCGGTGCGATCTCAAAACTTTTTGCGTACTGCACCGGGTCAACCTTGCGATTCAAAAACGAAAGCTGCACATGGATGGAGGCATCCACATAGTTGTACAGGTCGCACAGGTGTTCAAAGATGGCAGTTCGGACCTCCGGCTGGGCCAGCTGATAACTGATGTCCTCAAAGGCAATGCACTTGGAGAATGTGCGTCGGTCAATGCGGCACACACCGTCCGGGTAGATGGCCTCATACGGGATGGTGGCCTGTGCCGTGCGGGGCTTGCCGTCACCCTTGTACTTGCGGATAACGGCATCAATTTCTTTTTTCTGGGCGCGGGTGAGTTTTTTGGGCTTTTCGGTTTCGCGGGGTATCGTTTTTCTGGACAATGGCCTTTACCTCCTGTTCCATTTGGTATTGCCGCACAAGGGCGGCGTAAGCATTGTTGGTCTGATAGGGCCTTTCCTTGGGACGGATAAAGCAGCACTGAATCATTTGCTGAATCACCACTTCAAGGGGCTGGCCGTGCCGCTCGAACAGAGCGAACAGCAGCCCCGGCAGCATGGCAAAAATCATCAGCAGGGCCGCTGCACTGTTGGAAAGATAGTTCCGGGCCAAAAAATAAAGCGGTCCGCCCGTTAAAAGCGCACCGCCGAAGCAGACCAGCTGCCGCTTGGTCAGCCCGAATAAGACTTTGGATTTTACATGGGTCAAATCTTTGGGAACGGTCACATACGCCATTCAAACGCTCCTTTCTCAATGGGCACCGAACACCGATTTGCTGATGCTGCCGGTCTTGAATAGACAGAAACAGAGCAGAACGGTATAGCCCATGCAACCCCAGATAGCCCCGGCAATGTCCGCCGCGCCCGAAATGTTGCGTATCAGCACCGCGTAAATGCCCACGACAATCATAATCAGGAACGCTTGGAAACCCAGCGCCAGCAAAGACTTCAAATAATTCTGCCCGGTGCTGCGCCACTCGCTGCTGCCCATGGTGGCAAGCGGGATAGGGCCTAACGCTGTGACCACATAAATTTCAATCATGCGTCCATAGGTCACAAGAAAGATGCAGATGGACAGGATGTTCATGGTCAGGCCCACTACAAGGGTCTGGAACCACAGACTAAGCAGACTGCCAATGGTCATGCTTTCCAGCTGAAATTCCAGTCCGGGTATCAGGCGGTCAAAGTGGATGGATGTTTCACCGATGATAACGCCGGAGCTTTGGTTAACAACGCTCTGAGTCGCATCGAACACACCCATAACGATGTTCCATGTATTGCTGACAATGAGGATGGCAAAGGCAGACTTGAAAATCCAGCGGAAGAACATGGAGGTGTCGAAGTCGTGCATATTGTTCTTTTCGGTAATCATCTGGATAAGCTCATGGCACATCACAAGGGCAAGGATGGCCGCTGCAATGGGCAGCACTACCGTTTCGGAAAGACTGCGCAGCATATTGAAAATGCCGCTGTTCCATGCCTGCGGGGTAGAACCAACGTCCGAAGCGATTTCGCCCACCTTGGCGTTCACGTTATCGAACAGGCCGGAGAGGTTGCCCGTGATGCCATCTATCAAAATGCCTTTTATCCATTTCTCAATGATCTCACTAATCAAGCAAAGATACCTCCTTTCCCGCGCCCTCCCATGTGAGAGGGAGAGCGCGGAGTAGGATTTTAAGTGTTAGTTGTTCGGAAAATTGTGGGCAGCGATGCAGGACTTAGCCCAGCAGCCCGGACAGCAGCGGGACAAGGGTCACGCCGATCAGGGCAACGCCGCCGCCCGCGACCAGCTGCTTCACGCCCTGGCTCTTGCTGCCGGGGTTATCCTGTCCATAGCCCTCCAACAGGTTGATGCCGCCCCAGACACACAGGGCACCGCCCAGACCGACCACGATGGTCTGCAAAGTATCGACTGCGCTGTTGAAAAATTCCATAAGGTCCTCACTTTCTGCCGCTTGTTCTGCGGCACTCAAAAATAAAATTATTCGGCTGCATTTTCATCCGACAGGTCGATTTCGTACAGGTCAAAACTTTCGTCCTGTGCGACTACCTGTTGCCGCTTCCGGCGCAGGGTGGATAAGAACCTGTCCACATCAAAGGTGTTTTTCTTGTCCGCGTCTGCAAGGTACTTGTAGTGCGGGTGCTTGGTGATGTCGAACTTCTCCGAGAAGAACGGTCTCACGCCACGCAGTTGCAAGATGCACCTGCCGCCGTCCATGATTGCAATTTCGTCCTCTGACATCAACGCCTTTCCTAATTTTTGATAGTTCAGTCCGTGGGAGGTTTGAGAACCCCGGTTCTCGCTGGTGTTGAAACTGTCGATGGTCTCTTTCCCCAGCGCATCGGAAATCTCTTTGGCATTTTTGCCCCGCCCACTCAAAAAGAGAACAGAATCGCAGTTGTCCGAAATGATTTCGGCCGCATCTTTGTAGATGGCTTTCAGCTGCGACTGGCTCTGCAAAATGATGGATGCCGAGATTTCCCGGCTGCGGATGGTGGCGATCAGCTTGTCGAAGTTGGGTATCTGCCCGATGTTGGCGAACTCGTCCAGAATCAGCCGCACATGGACAGGCAGCCGACCACCGTATTTATCATCCGCACGGTCACACAGCAAATTGATAAGCTGGCTTTGGAGCATGGCGAGAATGAAGTTGAACGTGGTGTCCGTGTCGCTCATAATCAAAAACAGAATCGTCTTTTCATCCCCGATGGTGTCCAGTTCCATTTCATCATCCTCCATCAGTTCCCGCACTTCCCGGATGTCAAACGGGGCTAAACGGGCACCACAGCTTATCAGGATGGAAGAACGGGTCTTGCCCGCCGACAGCAGAAACTTTTTGTACTGCCGGACAGCGAAGTGGTCCGGGTCTTTCTGTTCCAGCCGCTCAAACATGAGGTCTACCGGGCTTTGAAACTCCGGGTCGTCCTCGCGGGCTTCACTGGCGTTTATCATTTCCAGCAGGGTGGTGAAGTTCATTTCTTCTGCCGGGGCCTCGTACCAGATGTAGCCAATCAGAGCCGTGTAGAACAGCCGTTCCGACTTCACCCAAAAATCTTCTGCTGATTTCTCACCCTCGCCTTTGGTGTTGGCAATAAGCGTATTTACCAGCTTCAGCACGTCTTTTTCCGAGTGGATGTAGACAAAGGGGTTGTACCTCATGGACTTGGAAAAGTTTATCGTGTTCAGGATTTTCACCCGGTAGCCTGCCCGCTGGAACATTTGGCCCGTTTCCAGAACCAGTGTGCCTTTTGGGTCTGTGACCACGAATGAGGTGGGATAGTCGGAAGTGGGGAAACATTGCATGAGGTTGGGCTTCACATAGAAGCGGGTCTTGCCGCTGCCGGAGCCGCCGATCACAAGCACATTTTTGTTCCGGGCCGTCTTGGGGTCTTTGGGCCGCCCGGTCATGGTCAGGCGTTCGGTCTGGGTCAGCAGAATGTTGTTTTCAAACTTGGGGTCGATGTAGGGGGCAATGTCCTTGGTGGTGCCCCATCGGGCAGAGCCGTATTCCTCGCCCTTGCGGTACTTCTTGGCGTTCTTGCCCTTGCTGTACACGATGAGCCGGACAGCCACCGCACCAACAACGCCAACGCAGAGGTCAAACAGATGCAGGCTGGGCAGCGGGCTTGCAAAGGCGACAGAGATGCCGCTCGTTAGGTGCAGCAGCTTGGCCGAAGCATCCGCGCCCGTAGCCAGACGGTACGCCTGCCCGCATTTGGCGAACAGGTACACGAACAGCAGATACGGCAGATTCAGCACCAGCAGCTTTTTCAGTTCAGGCTTCATCGTTCCAGCCCCCTTTGCTTGATTTTTTCCTTCGCACGTTTCGGCTGCTGGGCGGCTTTCTGCTTGGCTGCTGCCAGCACCTTGCGGATGGAGGGCCGCTGCTCCTTGGTGAGCGTTTTGGCCGTGAACTCCCGGAACGCCTGTTCCAGATTGTCCGCATCCTTGGCCTTGAAGATCACGATGTAGTGGGGCGGCTGGGTAGTCTTGTCCTTGCGCAGAGTAAAGTCCACGCCGTACTTCTTGGCGCAGGGCTTGAACGCCCCGATGTTCGCTTCCGTGACTTCAATGTTGGTCAGAGCCGCGCCGTGGGCTTTCAGCTGTTTCAGGCTTTGCTTGCCGTGATGCAGCTTTGGCCCCTTGGCCCGGTGCTGCAAATATTTTTTCAGGGCAGCTTGCAACGCTTGGGCGGTGAGTTTGCCTGTTTTCATGGACAGGGCAATGGTTTTCTGGGTGACTTCTTCCTGCAATATGAATCCCTCCTTGTTGCAGAAAATTCAGAGCGGCAGCTAGGGTGGAACCACCAGCCGCCGCAGGTAAAGGGTTCTCATGGGTGGACGCTCCTTTCGGTCAGGTGTTGGGCGGGCAGCCCCAATCAGGCTGCGCCATATCGTGCGCCACAAGGGACGCATAGTAGCTGTTGATGGTGCTGGGCGCGTTAAAAAGCATGGCCCGCAGGTATTGCTTGATGTTGCGGACTTTGGTGGTGTTATCTCGCAGGCAGTCCATGACGAACTCGATGTGATGGCTGTCCAGTTTCAGGAACTTGGCCTTGACCAACTCTGCCGGGTAATCGTCCCCGGCCACCCGGATGGACTTGCGGTTGGTGCAGACGGTTTCCAGCAGGATGTCCACGATCTCGTCCAGTTGCTCCCGGTCTATCCGGGGATTCTGGATGAGGGTGTCATACTCGATGTTCTCCAAAATCAGGTCCCGGTAGATTTGATAGGCCGCTTCCTTTCGGTTTTCCGTCCGTTCCGGCGGCGGGGCCGCTGCCTCGTCCTCGTCCAAAGGCAAGGGGTTTGGGGAATGGATAGGAATGGAATCGGTATTTAATCCCTCTTTCTTTTGTTTTTCTGTAATTAGTTTATCTTTATTTAATTGCATTGGATTTTCCAACGTAGGGTTTTCCTGCGTGGGATTCTCCAACGTTGGATTTTCCAATGTAGGTGAAACCGATGCAGGAACAGGCTGCGGCAGCTCGAAGATCACATAGTCTGCACCGCGCAGCCGTCCTTTCTCGTCCCGTTCTCTGGAACGCTGGATGTAGCCTGCCTGTTCCAGTTCCCGGATGGCCTGCCGTATCGCGTCTATGCTTTCCCGGTTGATACGGGCCAGTCCTTGCAGGGTGTAGTCCCAATCTTCCGGCAGGGAGAGCATTTGGGAGAGTAGGCCCTTGGCTTTCAGGGACAAGGCCCGGTTCCGCAGGTGATGGTTCGACATGACCGTGTAGCCGCTGTTCTTTTCTACCCGAAATACTGCCATTTCACGGATGCCTCCTTTCGTTGTAAACAAAAAAGCAGCGTCCATTTGCTCCCGGTGATGGGAGAAGTGAACGCTGCGCGTACTTGATAATTTTTAGGTTGTGTGGTATATAAAAGGCAACTGTTTTTTCAATACAGCTGCCCATCGGGGGTGCGATACAAGCAAGTTGCTATCCGATGGCCTCAAAAACAAATTGTACTACGATGGTTTTTGAAAAGTTCTGTATCACTACTCGCACCAAACCAATATAATCCGAACCTATTTCCAATCGGTGATGGGTTCGGATTTATTGTTTTCTTTGACCGCTATGAAACCACCCATTTCCGCAACGGCGTGGAGCGCAAGCCCACTTCCAAGCCAAGAGGCCCACGGAAAAAGAAGAAATCCATATAAACGCAAAAAAAGGCGGGGTGTCACCATTTTCGGATGACACCCCGCTTTTGCTATGCCCTTATTCTGTTTTTGCCTCTTGCTTCTCCATTTCTCTCTGCTTCTTCCATTCAGAAAACTCCCGCTGCCCTTCCTCGCTCTCATAGAAGGCCAGAATGTCCGGCAGGATGCAGCGGGCTATTGCTTCGATCTGGTGCTGGGGAATATCGGTGTTGTTGATCAGCTTTTTTCTTCTACCCAAATGTACCTCCGTGTTTCTCAAAGATGGTTTACAGCTCGTGATCTTTAGGTCTCTGCTGGCGCTGCTGCTCTCGGAGTACCCGACGCACTTCCGGGGGAATACTGTCCACAAAACGCCGCAGCCGCTCGTTTTCCTTTTTCAGTGTCAATACCTCCATCTTCTTCTGGATGCTCTTTTCGCTGTTGACCTTTTCCTTCAGGCCCTCGTTCTCCTGCGTCAGATAGTCAATGGTAGCCTGGTACTTCTTCATCTGCCCCAAGTGCTTCTCCAGCCGGGAGAAGTACGGCCCCACCATCTCCAAAATCTCGTCTCGCTTCTTCCCAGCGTTCAGCACCCCGATTTCCGACACCGCCTTTTCTATGGCCTGCTGCTGCCGGGTCAGATCTATGGACTGCTTGAACAACCATGTGGGAATGTGCTTTCGTTTGGTGACAAGGGCGCTCTCGCCCCGCTTGAGGACGGGGAACGCCTTTTTCATGTGGGCGTGAAACTCGTCCTGCCATTGGGAGAGCTGCGCCCGGTTGCCCAAAATCTCCTTGGCGGACAGCCGCCCGTCCTCCGTAATGGGGGTGAAGCACAGATGGAGGTGGGGCGTCTTTTCGTCCATGTGTACCACGGCGGAGAAGATGTTCCCCCGGCCTACCTTCTTCTCCATAAAGGCTACCGCTTCGGTGAAGTAGGCTTGTATTTCTTTCTTGCTTCGGTCTGTGAAGAACTCCGGACTGGCGGTAATCAGCGTGTCCACAAACATAGTGCTGTCCTTCCTGGTACGGCACCCCGCCGCCTTGATGCGAGTGTCAATTTCCTTTCGGTACTTCTGAGTAGGCTGAATAATGTGAAAATTGTCCTTGCTTTTACTGATGTCAATATCGGGATTGCTGGCGTACTTCTCCTTTGTGCGCTCGTGGTGTGCTTCCAATGCCCCTGCCGGCCCCGCCTTGTGTTTGGCAAAGCGTAAAATTGCGTGCTGTGCTTTTTGTGCCATTGTACCTCCTTACCGCTTGCGCTTGACCCAGACAATGTCATAGTCCAGCACATCCGCAAGCTCCACGGCTTCTTGGTATCGCAGGGAACCCCGACGCAACTTGCCGGATAGATTGGGGACGCTGCGGCTCCAATCGTAATCGTCGTACAGCCTATCCACCACCTCTGTCATGGTCATGCCAGAACGGACGATATAGGACTTGATTTCTTCTCGAATGCCCATTGTTCTCTCTCCTTTCCATGTCTGCCCCACAAAGGGCAATGTTCGGTTTCGTTGTTTTGTACAAGATTTGCCGGGAACGAAAAAAAGCCCGCCAAACCGTGAACTCAGTTCGCTTCACGGTGGCGCGCTCTCCGGCAAATAACCGATACAAAATCTATCAATCGTTCATTCAACGGCGATCCTTCAAAAATTCGGGGGGGATTTTCACCTTTTTTCATCCTGCTTGAGCGAAAAAAGCCACGCACAACCTTTTGGTCTGCGTGGCTTTCATACGCTGCGTCTGTACTTTTGAAGTTTCTTTTTTACCGCCTCCACTCGTTTGATAACTCCGCTGTGGTTTTTATACCCCAGCCTGTCTGCAATTTCCTCGTAAGTGAATCCATCCTGTCTTAGCTCAACAATCTGCCGATCCTTCTCCGTCAAGGTGGCTAAAAACCGTTCCACAAAGTCCTTAGCGATCACATATTCCTCTACATTTTGGCTTGGGTCTGGAATATGGAAGATAGGACTGTCGTCATCGCTACTTTCCAGCATTCCTTCCAGAGAAACGGTCTGCACCTTCTTGGAACGGGTGTGATACCACCTGCGGAGAAAGTCTTTGCGGGCGTTGGTGTCCCATTTTTCAAAATCTTCATCGCAGGGCATTTCTCGCACGATGTCCAAAATTGGTTGCCACCCCTGCCCTGCAATCGCACGCTTCACCACACGGGCAAATAATTTCCTTACCTGCTCAGCATCTGGGAAGGGAATTTGCGTTCCGGGTTTCATGCGGAATAAAAGCTGCAAGCCCCACCCACATTCCTGCTGCATTAAACTGGCCCAAAGGGGCAGCGCATAGGATAGCCGCCAAACTGGACAGTAGCCGGTGTAGTGTTCTTTCCACCCGCCAAAGCCAAAGTGCGGAAAAGTCAAAGCAGCTATGGCGTCCATGATGTCCTTCAAGAAAGCGTCGCTGTCGAGCAAGTCCATCATTGGTTTGGATACCGCTATTTCAGATAGACACCGTGGCAGTGTATTCAGTGTAGGATACCTGACGATCTGGTCTACCGGGATAAGATAGACAAGAGGTAGATAGCGGATGTTGCTGTCAAAGGGAAACGTTACTTGGATGTGCGGATGTGGTTCGTCCATAGGGCTGACCTCCTTTCTCGCTTAATAAATTATCTAATTATTTACGACATAAATATATACTTTTTGTTCCTAAAATTCAAAAATATTTTTTGCTGTGTATACGAGCAGTTGTGTTCTTTCGCTTAAAAAGCCCTTGCCTAATTTCGCTTAAACGAATATACTAATAATGGTTTAATATTACCCCATGAGACAGACTTTGAGGTGTCACAAGTGAACGGATATATGACGGTACAGGAAGCCGCTGAAAAATGGGGCGTGACTCCCCGGCAAGTCCAAATTTTGTGCAAAGCAAACCGAATTGCCGGGGCGGCACGTATGAGTCGGATTTGGGTTATTCCAGAAAACGCAGAAAAGCCGACAAATGATAAAAGAGGACAGGGTAGGGAAAGAAATGATTCTCCAAAGCACCAAATATCAAAAACAAAATATTAATTTATCTTCCGCTCCTTGGACGATGCACGAATTTTTTGCCGGCAGCGGTCTCGTTGCGTATGGTCTAAAAGGAATGTTTATGCCTGTTTGGGCGAATGACATCAGCGAACAGAAAGCCGCTGTCTATGAAGCCAATTTCGGGTTCGAGCGGTTTATTCTTGACGACATCAAGAACATCAAGGGACGTGACTTACCGTTCGCTCACCTTTCGTGGGCCAGTTTCCCTTGTCAGGATTTATCTCTGGCCGGTTCCATTGGCGGAATCCACGCGTCGCGCAGCGGGTTGGTTTGGGAATGGCTTCGTGTACTAGACGAGATGGATAATAAGCCTAAAATTCTTTTGTTAGAAAATGTGGCGGGGCTACTCTCTACAAATGGTGGAAATAACTACCGTGTTCTCCATATGGCGCTCGTTGATCGCGGGTATCATTGCGGGGCCATTTTGCTAAACGCCTCCCATTTTGTCCCCCAATCCAGGCCCAGGGTATTTATTATCGCCGTACACGAAAGCTGCTCTATTCCAGAGGAACTGGTCGGAACCGGACCTTGCTGGCTGCACAACAAAGCCGCTATGCAACTGGGCCAAGAACTGCCAGGCTGGGTGTGGTGGCACACAGAAAAACCTTCTCGCCGAATGGTGTCGCTCAAAGATATTGTCGAGGATGGCGTGCCGTTTGATAAAGACGATGCTTTGCGGCTTGTTCCAAAACGGCACCAGGCAAAATTGCAGGAACACGACACTGTATACGCTACAGGATACCGCAGAACTCGAAATGGAACCCAACAATTAGAGTTGCGCTTTGACGGAATCGCCGGTTGCCTGCGGACGCCGGAGGGTGGTAGCAGTAAACAGTATCTGGTAGTCAAAAAAGGTGGAGAAACACACGCGCGCCTCTTGACCGTGCGCGAAGCAGCCAGACTGATGGGAGCGCCGGACAGTTTTGTGCTCCCCGGTAGCTATAACGACGGATATAAAGCGATGGGCGACGCTGTGGCCGCGCCGGTCGCGCAGTTTATAGGGGAACGATTCCTAACAAAAATTGCGGAGGCGGTATACGATGATTAGTCCTGAGGAACGCTTGAAAGCGTTTCAATCTGAAAACCATATTACTACGAAGGGTCCACTGTCTCTGGTTGTGCAGTTTACCCGCATGGTGAGAGACAAGAACTTTCCGCTGAATCCAGACGACTTCCAAACGAGCAGTAAAGGACAAGTCGCCGGGCTTGGCGGGGCCAATCTGAAAAAGATACTGAAAGAACACGGTATAACCCAACAGCTGTCCTCCGAAGGCGGGAGAACCAGCAGAGGCAGCATGGGACTGATGATCAAGTATGTGGACTTTTTGAACGCATGGAACGCAGAGGAATCCGTGGATTTTTCCGTGGTCGAGGAATTCTGGGCCGAGCAGGTGCGCGAATACTTTAGAAATCAACCGTTCGTGCTAACCGCCGATACTTCCAAAACGATCGGCGCAAATCTGGACGAACTGTTTGAGCAGGCGAAAAAGCGCCAGAAGCAAAATCCAGGCACGCAGTATCTCGGTACTGTGTTGCAGCACCTTGTAGCGGCGAAGCTCTGTTTGATTATGCCGGAAAATTCTTTTGAAATCCATGGAGCGTCTGTGGCTGACGGTCCCACGGATCGCAACGGTGATTTTGTCATCGGCAGCACGGTTATCCATTGTACGACCATGCCCGGCGCGTTGCTGATTGAAAAATGTAAGGCCAATCTCCGCGCTGGCTGCCACCCTGTCATCATCACGATTTTTGAGCGTGTACATACCGCTCTTAATCTTGCTGAGGACGCTGGGCTGGCTGGCCGCGTAGAGGTGTGGGATATTCAGCAGTTCTTGTCTGCCAATGTTTATGAACATAGTCTCTTTGACGAGTCAAAACGGAATTCCACGCTCTCCGGCATCATTGACCGATACAACAAAATCGTGTTGGAAGCGGAAACCGATCCCAGTCTCCGTATAGAGTTTGAAGCTAGGTGATTTGTCGTGGCAGACATTTTTGATGCGGGAAAGCGATCTGACGTCATGCGGCAGATCAAGTCTAAAAAGAACAAGTCTACGGAACTACGACTGATTGAAATATTCAAGCAGAACGGAATCACAGGTTGGCGGAGAAATTACCCGGTAAAGGGCCACCCCGATTTCATTTTCCCCAAGAAAAAGATTGCCGTGTTCGTGGATGGCTGTTTCTGGCATGGGCATGATTGTCGAAACACTCGACCGGCCGATCATCAGGAATATTGGCAAAAAAAGCGTGAACGGAACATAAAACACGACAAAGAAGTGACGGCTATGTTTGAGGCTCGCGGTTGGACCGTGTTGCGGATTTGGGAGTGCGAGTTGCAAAAGAAAAACTTAGATGGTACAGTTGAAAAAATTAAACAGATTTTGAGCGTAGAAAGATATCCGGGCAGATAAGAGGGTGATTATTTGGACCAAAGCAAGTTTAATGAAAAGAACACGGCAAACGAAGTTCTTGCCATAGATTTATTTTGCGGCTGTGGCGGCGTTACAGAAGGACTTAAGCAAGCTGGTTTTACAGTTATTGCAGCGGTAGATAACGATCCGATATGTTGTCAAACATATCGTTTAAATCATCCAGAAGTTAGTCTTCTTGAAAAAGACATCTGTAAAACTAGTGCTCGTTCCCTCAAATCAATTTTAGGAAAACGCAAACTAGATTTGTTGGTGGTATGTGCTCCTTGCCAGCCATTTAGCAGCCTAAATAAATCCAAAAAGCCAGACGAACGCGTATATTTAATACTCCAATCTGTTCGTTTCACTAAAGCATTAAAACCTAAGTATGTGCTCTTTGAAAATGTGCCGGGTATAACAAAAAACTCTACCGTAATCAACCAGTTAAAATCCGAATTTTCAAAATTAGGATATAATTTGAGCGAACCGAAGCAAATTGATGCTGCAGATTATGGTGTTCCTCAAAGACGAGTAAGGTGCGTTATCGTCGCTTCTCGAAAAAAAATGGTTGATTTGCCGTCACCTACTACTCCAACTGGACATAGAATAACTGTTCGAGATGCAATCGGGGATTTACCGGCGGCTGGGTTCATCAATCCCAAAGACTCGCTTCATGTTTGTAGAAAACATAGTAAGATAACAATTGATAGATTGCGACATATTTCCCATGACGGAGGAAGTCGTGACGAGCTTCCAGCTCACTTGAGGTTGCAGTGCCACAAGAAACTTGATGATACAGGCGAAGCAACTTATTATTGCGATGTTTATGGACGTATGCGGTGGGACACAGTGGCACCTACGTTAACTACAGGATGCACCGATGTAACCAAAGGGCGGTACGCACATCCTGTTTTTGACAGAGCAATTACTTTGCGTGAAGCCGCACTTCTACAAACTTTTCCGATAGATTATCGCTTTTATGGAAATTCCGGACAAATAGCAAGACAAATAGGAAACGCAGTTCCTGTAAATCTTGCAAAAAACTTAGCTTTGATTTTTCTCTCAAATAAAGGAGACAAGCTATGATCTATACAAAAAACCAACAAGAAGCCCTTGACTATCGCGGTGGAAACCTGCTCATAATTGCCTGTGCAGGAAGCGGAAAAACTCAAGTTCTTTCGCGCAGAATTGCTTTGCTTGTATCCGAAGGGGTACCCAAAGAAAGTATTATTGCCTTTACTTTTACTGATATGGCAGCCGGGGAATTGAAATCACGTATCAGAAAAGAGCTGGCGTCGTTGCGTGAAGAAGGACGGATCGATGATGCGTCTCTAGGTGAAATATATATTGGGACCATACATAGCTTTAGCTTACAGCTCCTAAAAGAAATACACCCAAGCTACAGAAATTACGATATTATTGATGAAAAGCGCCAAGCGGCTATTATCGTATCTAAGTATCTCGATTTTGGGCTAGACAAATTACAAGGAGCGAATTCCAAAATTGAAACTATCCGCCGCTTTATTGAAACGCTAAATATAATATACAGAGAAAATCTAGATGTAGACAATTTAAAAAACCAGGATTTGATTAATTCTGTCCATCAATATCAAAATTTCATCAAACAGCGCCCGAATTGTTTCCTTACCTTTGATGAGATTATAGCCGAATTGACTAGTGTGATTGAGAGCAATGAAGCTATTCGCGCTCAGGTACAGAACCGCTTCACTAACATTTTTGTGGATGAATATCAGGACGTTGATGACCGTCAAGAACAGCTTATCCGACTTTTAAGCAACGATGGGCAAACTGCGGCAGTTTGTGCAGTCGGCGATGACGATCAGGCAATTTATCGCTTCCGTGGCGCAACCGTTACAAATATTCTAACGTTTGAAGACCGATACCCTTCTGTAAATCGAATTACCTTATCCACCAATTTTAGATCATCCCACGCCATTGTCGAAATCGCTAACGCCGCCGTATCAGGGCAGCGTATTGGTAGACGAAACATTTTAGGATTACATCGGCGTCTGCCAAAGACAATGAAAGCACAGCATTATAACGCCGCAACAAACCAATTCGAAGAAACAATGGCGGAGCACGGCGATGTCTGGAATTGCACTTTTAGTAGTGAGAATCAAGAAGCAACTTTTATTGCTGATAAAATTCAAGAGTTGTTGGGCATTCCTTGGAATTCTGCTGGCACTTTGAGAGGATTATCTTACGCAGATATGTCTATTTTGTGCCGTAGTTTGAATTATACTAAAGCCATAACGGATGAACTTGATCGTAGAAGTATTCCATACATTATAAAAGGTTCAAAGGGCTTATTTGAAAGTGCGGAGATTAAGGTAGTCCACGCCGCATTTTGTCTGCTTTTTGACAGTCAATATGTGACTCCAGACCCTGAACAATTTGACAGATATACTTTTTATGGCGAAGCCGCTACCAGAGATGTCATTCGCACAAATGTAGACTTTCTCAACCGGATTGGTGCATTACCGTACGCCGACAGCAATACTTTATTTGGATGGATTGCTCAGAAGAAAGTTCTATTCAAACGAATGCTTGATCCTCAAGCACGCATCCGTTATCACTTGAGCCGGCGTATCTTTCCGCAAGAACTCTTTTATGAGTTGTTGGAGGTACTCGGAACTAATAAGAATGATGTCCCAGAAAATATTTTGTATAACTTAGGTCGCTTTAGTGAACTTATTCTGGATTTCGAGTCGGTTCATCAATGGGTAACGCCCTATGATATGAGGGACTTCGCGTACTATTTGGGATATTGGGCAACACGAGAAGCTAATGATATTCGGCATCAAGATCTTGGTGCGCAAGATGCAGTTCAAATTTCCACGATACATCAAGCAAAAGGATTAGAGTGGCCAGTCGTTTTCATCCCAACCTTAACCAATCGGCGTTTTCCTTCGCAAAGAAGGAATCGTGGAACCGAACACCTGATGGAATCAGATGAATGTACTGGCCGAGTTAGCGTTAGAAACAACTCTCCAGAAGCGCAAGAAAGATTTGATGAAGAATTGCGTCTTTGGTATGTTGCACTGACTAGAAGCAAAAAATATTTGTTCATTAGCGGTATAGAATGTACTCGTACACATACTTCGCAATTTGCTTCAAATATTCAACATGATTATGTCTGCACTGATCCACAGACTGTGTTTTCCAGGCCGAATCGTATTGATCCCTCTGTTCCGATAGATGCAACGATATTACCAACGAATTTTAGTGATTTGCGTTATTATTGGGATTGCCCAAAAGACTATTTGCTTCGTAGGCTTATGGGATTTAGTCCCGGCGTAAATGAAAGTTATGGCTATGGCCAGCAAATTCATAATTTGCTGGCGTTGTTGCATGAAACTTTGCCGAATTCAAATGTTGATGATGCATGGATAGAATCCCAGGTAGACGGGCATTTCAATTTGCGATATACCCGCGGCGAGCCACTAGAAGCAATGAAGGCTGCTGCTAAACGTATTCTGAAAAACTATCTCCATGATGACCCTGAACTTCGAAGCAAAGTCCTTCATGCAGAAAAGCCTTTCGAATTTATTATTGGCGACGCAATGATAAGCGGAACAATCGATTTGTTAAATAAAGCCGATCCAGCAGGCGAAAATGAAGCTAAGGTGGAAATCGTTGATTTTAAAACAGGCAAATCTGGGGATGATTTAGCTGCTGCTGAACGTCGCAGCCATGTCCAGCAACAACTGCAAATGTATGCGATTGCAACTCAGGACGCTCTCGGACTTGAACCGTTAAAAGCAACTGCACATTTCTTGTATGCTAACCAACCTCACATCAAAGAAGATGTAGAGCTTTCGGAAGAACAAATGGAAAATATGAAGCATCAAATCGCTAACACGGTAACCGCAATAAAGCAAGGGCGTTTTCCTTTATGCGCATCAAAGACTAGGTGTACTTCTTGCGATTTTAAGGCTATTTGCAACGGATCAACTAGATAAGCTGTATACCTGCTGTCGCTTACTGAAAATGGACAATGGTTTTGCTCCCTCCCGGCCACAAAACCACCGCCCACTTTCCTGCCAGCGCAAGCGGGGTGCAAACCGCATCGCACCCCGCTTTCCCTGTCAGCCGCGCCAGCAGGTATAACACACTACACCTTGCAAGCAAGGTCGTGTGCCAAAGGGGAGACCAAGCCCCCCCACGGGCTGATCTGCGCCGCTTCTTTGTCCGGCCTGCGGGCCGGGACGGGAGAAAAAACGCATTGGAGAAATTGCGTTTTCGGGTTGCATTTTTTGACATTTCGGGTTATAATAAACTTAACCCGAATAGGAGGTTGCAACATGAAAGAAGTGGGTAAGCGGTTGAAAGCCCTGCGGGAGAGCATCGGCATTTCACAGGTGAAAATGGCGGAGGCCATCGGCTCCACACAGTCCAGTATCAACCGCTACGAAAACGGTCAGTCCACCCCGCCCGTGGAGCTGTTCCGCCGCTATGCAGATTACTTTGATGTGTCGCTGGATTATATTTTCGCCCGGACGAACAAGCCCCAAGGGGTGACATACGAGTTTAAGCCCAAGGCCGCCCCGGAGCGTGAGGAAATGCGCCGCTTTATCGAGATGTGCTTTGACCCGCAGTCCCCCATGAATGAGAAGTTGAAAGAAACCCTGTTCCGCATGATGGAGGGCGAACAATGAAAGCTGTGATATACGCCCGCTATTCCTCCGACAACCAGCGGGAAGAAAGTATCGAGGGGCAAATCCGGGAGTGTACCGCCTTTGCCGAGAAGAACGGTATCACCATTCTGCGCCACTACATAGACCGGGCCTTTTCCGCCAAGACCGACAACCGCCCGGAATTTCAGAACATGATTAAGGACAGCGGCAAGCGCCTGTTCGATATGATTATCGTCTGGAAGTTGGACAGGTTTGCCCGCAACCGCTACGACAGCGCCCGCTATAAAACCGCTCTGAAAAAGAACGGGGTCAAGGTGGTATCGGCTACCGAGGTCATTTCCGACGGGGCCGAGGGTATCATTTTGGAAAGCGTGCTGGAGGGCTACGCCGAATACTACTCCGCCGACCTGTCCGAAAAGGTAGTCCGGGGCATGACGGAGAACGCCTTGAAATCCAAGTATAACGGTGGCACCCTGCCCATCGGCTACCAGATCGACAGCAACCAGTGCTTCCAGCTTGACCCGCTCACCGCCCCCTTTGTTCGTGAGGCGTTCCAGCGTTATGACGAGGGAGCCACCATGACGGCTATCCGGGACTGGCTCAACGAGCAGGGCGTGAAGAACACACGGGGCCAGAAAATGACCTACAACAGTATTCAGCACCTTCTGAACAACCGCCGCTATATCGGGGAATACACCTACCGGGACATTGTGGTGCCGGACGGTATTCCCGCCATCGTCCCCCAAGACCTCTTTGACCGGGTGCAGGAGAAGCTGGCGAAGAACAAGAAGACCCCGGCCCGCCACAAGGCCGAGGACGATTATCTGCTGACAACCAAGCTGTTCTGCGGCTACTGCGGGGCCTACCTCTGCGGCGAGAGCGGCACCAGCCACACAGGGAATGTTCACCACTACTACAAGTGCGTGTCGGTGAAAAAGAAGCGTACCGAGTGCCACAAGAAGTCTGTCCGCAAGGAATGGATTGAAGATTTGGTGGTAAACGAAACCATGAAGATGGTGATGGACGATACTGCCATTGAAGCTATTGTGTCCATGCTCATGGACTTACAGGACAGGGAGAATGTAAACCTGCCGCTCTATGAACAGCAGTTGCGGGAGGCGGACACGGCCATTCAAAACCTCTTGAACGCCATCCAGCAGGGTATCTTAACCAAGTCCACGAAAGGGCGGCTGGAAGAACTAGAAGTCACGAAAGAGGAACTGGAAACCAAGATTGCCTGTGAGAAGCTGGCAAAGCCCAAGGTGAGCGCTGAGTTTATGACCTTTTGGCTACACCGCTTCCGCAAGTTAGATGTGCGCCAGAAGTCCCACCGGAAGATATTGATTGACACTTTTATCAACGCCATTTTCCTGTATGATGACAAGATGGTGATTACTTTCAACTACAAGGACGGGACGGACACCATTACTTTTGATGACCTCAAGACGGCGTTGGCTGACAAGAATACAGGTTCGGATTTGGATTGCTCAACTGCACCACGCCCCGGAAGCTTCGGCTTCCGGGGTTTTTTCTGTCTGCAGCAAATATCACAGCAAAAAGCGCCGGTCTCCAAAAAGAGGCCGGCGCCGGTTTTTACGCGCCGAAGCACGTGAACATGATGACGAGATAAACGATGTACAGTCCGCCGATGAAAAAGCCGACCCAGCGCTTGAACCTGCCCTGCACCAGCGCCGGGATGAGCGCACCTGCGCACACGACAAGACACGCCGGAATATCCAGCAGCATGCCCTGCCGCTCGACCGGCAGCGGCTTGCCGAGGATGAGCGCGCACAGCGGCATGATAAGCGTGAGATCCATGATGTTCGCGCCGATGATGTTGCCCACCGACAGGGACGACTGCTTTTTGCGGATGGCCGTGATGGTCGTAACAAGCTCCGGCAGCGACGTGCCGATGGCGATCATGGTCGCGCCGATGATGGCATCCGGCACGCCGAGCATCTGTGCGAGCGCGGTGCCGTTGTCGATCAGCAGCTGCGCACCAAGCACAATGGCCGCAGCGCCAAACACAAACTTGCCGATATTGAGCGCGACCGTCCGGCCGTCCGTTTTGGGGCGGGCATCCTGCTCCGGGGCCTCAAGCGACTGCTCACGCCGTGCAGCGACAAGGCTCTCGGCAATGAAGCACACAAAAATGACAAGGATCAAAACGCTCTCAAGGATGGACAACTGCCCGTCGCGCGTGAAGCCAAACAGAACCGCGATCGCCGCGAGCAGCAGCACCGCCTTGACCGCATACTGCCGCCGCGGCATGGTGCACTCCATGCAGATCAGCGACAGGCACATGATCAGGCCGGTATTGGCCGTCACCGAGCCGACGGCATTGCCGATGGCGATGTCCGCATTGCCCTCCAGCGCGGAAAAGACGGACACAAGCATCTCCGGCATCGTCGTGGCAAAGCTCACAACGGTCGCGCCGATGATGAATTTCGGGATGCCGGAGGCCTCCGCGATCCACGTGGCGGCGTCGACAAAAAAGTCGCCGCCCTTGATGATGCACACAAGGCCCGCCGCAAACAGCAGCAGGACAAGAAAGAGGGTACTGCCGGTAAAATCGAGGTTCATAACGCATTCTCCTTCGTGATCGCGCAAAAAATGAGACTTTCGGCACGATCATAAATATGATGTGCTAAAAGTCTCATTACCTATCACAATAGGCGCATGACCACCGGCGGATGCCGGGAGATTGTTGGTCATACATTTGTAACTACTCCCTTTTAACGAGGAGTCATCATAGCACACCGCACGGGGCTTGTCAAGCAATTTCACCCCCCGGCCGCCGCTCAGCGCACCAGCTTCATGAGCAGGCGCTCGAACTCGCCGAGCATGCCCACGGAATCGGCAAAGATCATGCTCTTTTCATACATACGGCGGTAAGCATCCACGTTCTCGTCCGTGCGCGCGGTGTAAATGATCGGGATGACGAGCAGACCCCGGCGGCGCGCCGCTTGCACGGCCGTGCG
>ERZ791608.198-NODE-198-length-34888-cov-5.365544_pt1 | contig 34888 bp, 25 predicted proteins | sample MGYA00510276_ERZ791608 | MGnify/ENA primary metagenome ERZ791608 (study PRJEB30046, sample SAMN00791908) | human gut metagenome | study: EMG produced TPA metagenomics assembly of the A metagenome-wide association study of gut microbiota in type 2...
TGACTACCTTTGACACCATATGCGTACTTGTTTCATCCGCAAAGTAAATGATTGTTCCCGGATATGGTTCCGGCCCTTCATCAGATGTCATTATATGTCATCAGATGTCCGGAATAGATATTCAATTGGAATCGAAGCGATCTTTCTTTTTCATAAGATGTACTTTTATTGATTTATACAATAGAAAGATGCGCCAAATGTTATCGTGGAGACGCTTATGAACATGACGGATGTCCATCAGTTTTGTCCCATCCCGGTAAAGAGGCCGGTTATCAGGATGTTCTTCCATATCCGGACTGAAAGATGCCTGCCGGACAAACACTGATGCGGGCATCAGTGTTTGTAACCGGCCATTAATAATTATAACCAACCATTAATGACCGGTTATAATCATTAATGGTTGCAATCGGTCTTTAGTGATTGCAACTGCATCCGTAAAGTTCATGCCCTGCTTCCGATGCGTATAATAATGAAGTTCTCACCGTCCGTACACCCTGAAGCAGAGAATGATACAGAAGAATACGCCAACAGAACCCTAAGTGTCGATCCGTCTGTTTTTTATCGTTTTATTTGCCGGCGACAATCGGTTTCCCGGTATATGGGAAACCATCGTATCAACGTAAATCCAAGTTTCTATGAAAGAAGGAAAAGAAGACATGCCCCTTGTGGGAAAAACGATGGCGGAAGGACATACGCACCGTATGGCCGTCCTGTGTGAGAAGTTGGGAAGTACCCTCAGGGAGATACTTGACGGAACCTGCCCACAGCCGGCAAAGCCGGAGAAGGCACCGAAGCGCCCGGCTTTGGAAAAGTATCGGGAAACTTATCTCATTCCCCCTAAAATCAAGGGACCTAAAGCCGTGTTCATCAGTGAGGAAACTCGTAGTGCCCTGGACATGATCGTCCTGAGACTGGGCTGCCGGGGAATGAGCGTATCCGGGCTGCTGGAGAATCTGGCAAGACGGCATCTTGAAACCTACCGGCAAGACATCGAACGCTGGAGGAAACTTTAGAGTACCGGTGACTGTCAGACCGTGTGAATGACTGCCGGTCGTATATCAGCCGGAACGGATGACTGTAGAAAATATAGGTACACCTCCGGCGGATATACTTTCATTGTCACCTTCCGGACCAGGAATGGAAACGGTTATCTGAAACCATTGATATTAATATTTCCTGTTGTTTTGAAGGGTGGATTCTGTAATAGTAATAGCAAGGTTATGTTTCCGGATTCCCGAAAACCCTTGCTCCCCAGCGCCCGGCGGTTGCAGGGAGGGTAAATCCACTCCCGCCGGTCGCAGATTTTGGAATGAAAGAAGTACGGACGAAAAAGAAAAAACATATGACAAAGGATATGAATGAGATGAAGAAAAAACGCGGCCGTCCGGCACTGGGCAGGACGCGGAAGCTGACCAAGGGAGTGACAGTGAAGTTCTCCCCCGTCAGCTACGAGGCTCTCAGGTTCAGGGCAGGGAAGTCCGGCCGGAGTCTGGCGGTCTATATCAGGGAGGCGGCACTGGCGGCCACCGTTACGGCAAGGCATACGCCTGAAGAGAATGCGCTGCTGCGCAGCCTGGCGGGAATGGCGAACAATCTGAACCAACTGACAAAGCTCTCGCACCAGACAGGCTTTTACAGGACAAGGCTGCTGATAGACGGGCTGCTGGGAAAGCTGAAGCGGATCATGGACGATTACAGGCCTAAAGGAGGATAGCCTCATGATAGGAAAGATCAAAAAAGGCCGCTCGTTCGGCGGCTGTATACGTTACGTGACGCAGAAGGACGACGCGAAAATCATCGCCTCGGAAGGCGTGCTGCTGGGAACGGCAGAAGAGATGGCGCGAAGTTTCCGGTGGCAATGCCTGCTGAATCCGGACGTGACGAAGCCGGTGGGGCACATCGCGCTCAGCTTCAAGCCGGAGGACGCACCGAGGCTGACCGATGCGTTCATGGCAAGGTTGGCGGAGGAATACCTGGAGCTGATGGGGATACGGAACACGCAGTTCATCGTGGTGAGGCATCACGGGACGGACAACCCGCACTGCCACATCGTCTTCAACCGGGTGGACTTCGACGGGAAGGTGATTTCCGACAGCAACGATTTCAGGCGCAACGAGAGGGTGACGAAAATGCTCAAGAAGAAGTATTCGCTCACCTATTCCGAAGGCAAACAGTCCGTTAAAACGGAAAAGCTGCACGCTTCCGAGAGGGTGAAATACGAGATATACCGTGCGGTCAAGGAAGCTTTGAGGAGTGCAGATACATGGAAGGAATTTCAAAATAGGCTCTTAAAAATGGGCGTGGAAATGGAATTCAAGTACAAGGGAAGCACTAATGAAGTGCAGGGCATCCGCTTTATAAAGGACGGTCTGTCATTCAAGGGAAGTGAGATTGACCGCAGTTTCAGCTGGTCAAGGCTGGATGCGGCATTGGAGCATAACCATGTCATGTCCCTGGAAAATGACGTTTCCCAAAAGCAACCGTACCATGAACAAAGTCATGGTTCTGTTATTGATAACCTGGTCGAAGTCACCGGTACGGGCGGCGTGTTCATGCCGTCGGCGGCACCGATGGAAGACGAGAAGGAGGCGGAACGCCTGCGGAAAAAGAAGAAGCGCAGGAAAGGAAGGAGTTTGTAAACTAGTATGTATAACGAAAAAACTTTGAAAGATGAAACAGGAAAACTATCTGGAAGGCATCTACGGATGCCTTGAAAGGATCGAGAAGAAAGTGGAGGCGCTGCCCGTGGAAGGCACAAGCCCCACAGTTGAAAACCGGACCATTTCCCCGGAAGGAATTGCGGAACTGAAAATCCGTCTGGAACGCCTGCAATCCGTAGTGGAGAAAAACAGTTCGGAAATAGCAGCGGTACGTAGCCATACCGCTCGGTTGTCGGAAGGCAGGCCGTTGTCTGCCGAAACGTTTGCCGGGAAATGGAAAAGACAAGGGAGTGCCTGCGGCAGGACAGCCGGACCATATGGGAGGCAATGAAACAGCTGGACGAGAAAATGGTCCGGCAGAGAAAAGAACCGGAGCGCAGACTGGTGACCTGCCGTCTGGAAAGCGCATCCAAGGCAGTGGTAACGACAGCTTCAGCACTGTTTTTGGCACTGATCGTTTCCGTTTGGACCAACTGCAACCAGTATCGCACGAACCGGCTTTTGAAGGATGCCGATTTGAAATACCGAGCCATCAGGATCTGTCTGCCGGGGGATGATCCAGACATCGCCTTCCTTGAGAAGCATTTTACCATTGAGCGAGACGAGGAAAAGATCCGACGTGTGGAAAGGTTGGTGACCGCTTTTGAGGACTCGGTCAGGAACCGCATCCGTAATCATGAAATGGCGGCCTACAAGGACAGTCTGGCGCACCGGCTGTTCAGGGAGGCACAGAAAATCAGAAAGCAACTGGACAATCCAAATTCAAAATGACTGTACAATGGCAACAATCAGAACCAAATTCAGACCCTCTTCCGTGGAAGGCAGGGAAGGGACACTTTATTTCCAGATTATTCATGGAAGGGTGGCACGTTAGATCAACACAGGCTATCGAATTTTCCCTTCTGAATGGAACAAAAGCATGTCAGAAATCGTCCTGACGACATTCGATATCTCCAGAAAGCACCACTTGCTGGCATTAAAAGAACGGATGGATAAAGATATCTCCCGTTTGGAAAGTATCATTGCCGGACTGGAACATTCCGGCGGTACCTATCCCGCTGGCAGGGTTGTGGAACTTTTTCACAATCCACCCCCTGGAGGACAGATATAATCTCATGGCCTTTGGAAAAAGGCTCGTGACAGAACTGAAACGCGTCGGTAAAAAGCATACTGCCGAAAGATACAGTCCTGAACATTGCTAAATTTTATTCTTGGCCCCCTTATTGATAACTCCTGTTTAACTGACGCATATCAAAAATTAAAAGGAGGCTTTACCCTACTCTGTTATCGCAAACGTTTTTTGTAGATAAAAAAATAATTCAAAATATATTTGTAATTGAATTACTATTTATATATTTGCAACAAATAAAGCCAACAACCTTTAAAAAAAGAGCTAATTCATTAACCTTTAAATTTAGAAATACACTATATAAAAGAAAAGTGAAATATAAATACGGCTTTTAACTTTTTAAATATATTTTTTAACGTTAAATCTATGAATAAAAAATCACTAAAATTAGTAAGCGCAATGCTGTTTCTATCTGGACTTCCTAGCGGATATATCCAAACGGCGCTTGGTACGACCGTTGCAGGAATCCAAGTCATACAGCAGAACGGCACATGTACAGGTATCGTGACGGACCAGAACGGTGAAACCGTTATCGGGGCATCAGTTGTAGTCAAAGGTACAACTAACGGAACCATTAGTGGATTAGACGGGGACTTTAGCATCCCCAGTGTGAAGAAAGGTGATGTTATCATCATCACTTATGTAGGGTATGTAAGCCAAGAAATCGTGTGGGACGGAAAACCCATGAAAGTCATTCTCAAAGAAGATTCCAAAACCTTGGACGAGGTTGTGGTAGTAGGTTACGGTACCACATCGAAACGAAAAACTACTTCTGCTGTATCTCAGGTCAAAGCCGATGATATAGCCAAGGTTCCTGTGCCCAATATTACGCAGAGTTTGGCTGGACGTGCACCCGGTCTGATTGTCACCCAGTCCGGCGGTGGTGTTAATGCCAAGGCATCCATCTCCATCCGTGGTGGTGGAACCCCTCTTTATGTTATCGACAATATCATTTGTGAGGAACGTGACTTCCAGAATCTAAATCCTGAAGATATAGACCAAATGTCTATTCTGAAAGACGCTTCAGCAACTGCCGTTTACGGTGCCCGTGCCGCCAATGGTATTGTCATGGTCACTACCAAGACGGGAAAGACCGGAAAACTGAACGTGGACTATAGTTTTAACTATACACTAAGCCAACCCGCAGACTTGCAGGATAAAGTGGATTCATACACAGCTGCAAATTATGTGAACCGTGGTCTGGAATATGATGGGCGTGCACCACAATATACGCTTGAGGATTTGGAACTTTTCCGTAATGGAAAGGACCCGCAAGGACATGCTAACGTGGACTGGCAGGATATTACCATGCGTAATTTCGCTCCTGAAATGCGCCATAACCTGACACTTACAGGAGGTAGTGAAACAATGAAAATCTATACAGGTCTGGGATATTATAACCAAGAGTCCATCTACCGCACCAATTCCAACAATATGCAACGTTACAATTTCCGTACTAATATGGAAGCTACTTTAAAAAATATAGGTTTAAAAGTGGCTGCCGGTGTGGATGCCTATATTGTAGATTTGAACGAGCCTGCCACAGCTAGCGGACGTGGCTATTATACCACTTGGTCTCACATTCAGAACAAGAGACCTTGGGAACCGGCCTATAACCAGTTCGGACAGATATATAGTGGCACAACAGACAATGCTTTGGTCGATATCAGTAATGAAGGCGGCTATTACAAAGAGTCCAAATCTTCTGTGCGTGGCAATCTGAATTTGGAGTGGGCAGTACCTTGGATAGAAGGACTGACTCTAAAAGCTTTGGGAAGCTATACCATAGCCAATGACCGAAATAAATCGTGGAACAAATCGGCCCAGACTTATGACTGGGAAGGCAACCCGGCTACCGCCAATAAACCTAGTCTGAGCAAGGAAACCTATTACCACCGCAACTTCAATACCCAGTTCTTCGCAGACTACGCACGTACATTCAACAACGTTCATACCATTGGCGCCACTTTCGGTATGGAAGCAAGCGGTCAGGACTATGACAATTCGGGACTTTCGAGAAAAGAATATATCTTTGATGTGGATCAAATCGGTTCCGGTCCGGTTGAAACTATGGAAAACTGGTCCGGTGAAGGAGTCGGTTATCGTCGTGCCGCCTTGATTGGCCGTTTAAAATATGACTATGCAGCCAAGTATATGGCGGAAGCAAACATACGTTATGACGGAAGTGACTATTTTCCATCTGGAAAACGTTGGGGGGCATTCTTTTCCGGTTCAGTGGCATGGGCTGCATCAGAGGAAAAATTCTGGAGCGACTGGGGGCTGAAAAAGATTTTTGACCAGTTCAAGCTGCGTGCCTCTTACGGTGAAATCGGCCAGGATTTCTTGGATCTGAACGGTGACTATGTAGCTGACCGTTTTGCCTATGTATCATCCTATACATTGTACACACGCGGTGCTTTTCTAGGTGAAAAGTGGTATCCGAGTTTCTCCGAAGGCGCACTGATCAGTCCTGACATGACTTGGTACACCACTAAGGACTTCAATCTAGGAATCGACTTTTCCTCACTGAACAGTCGCCTTTCCGGTTCGCTAGATTACTTCGCAAAGGTGACAACCGGTTATTTGGCAACCCCTTCCAATGTCGGTTATACTTCTCCGTTAGGAAAGACATTGCCAGTGGTGAAATCCAATGGTGAGAGTATCCGTCGTGGATTTGAGTTTGTGCTGCAATGGAAAGACCATATTGGTGATTTCAACTATGGAGTATCCGCCAACATGACTTACTATGACGACCGCTGGAACGTCAATCCCAATGAAGCTGAAACAGGCGTGAAAAATCCATATAAGCGTGGCACACAAGTTGGTGCATACACGGGCATTTATTATAAAAATTTGGGATATTATACAGATTACTTGGATATCTTGAACAACCCAAAGCGCAATGGTTCCACCAATTTGATGGCAGGAGACCTGAAATATTATGACTTCAACGGTGACGGAAAAATTGATGGAGACGACCAATACCGCATGGGTAATGGAACAAGTCCAAGGGCCAATTTTGGTATCAATGTGGACATGAGCTATAAAGGATGGTCATTCAATATGTTGTGGCAGGGTGCCACAAATTATAACATTTATGTGGATGCTATCCTAATGGGAGGTAACAGCAATTACCTGCCTGTCATCTACGATTTCCAAACGGATATATGGTCTCCCGACAATCGCAATGCACTTTATCCGCGTCAGCATGCGTCAGCGGGTTTCAACGGAAACAACAATTTTGTCGGCACAGACTTTTGGCTGGTAGATGCGCGCTACATCAGATTAAAGAATATGTCTATCGGGTATGATTTTAAGCACAAACTGCTGAAAAAAGTTACTTGGATGACCAAATGCAACCTATCTTTAGCCGGATATAACCTGTTGACATTCAGTCCAGCCAAGAAATGGGGATTTGATCCAGAATCCGGTTCCAGTGGAAGTGGATACACCTATCCCATCTCACGGGTCTATACCGTTAGTCTAAACATTGGTTTCTAATCTTAATTTGTATTCAAATGAAAACTAAAATGAAAAATAAATATGTATTGCCTATCTTACTGATAGGAACTGTCGGGTTACAAGGTTGCAGTGATTTTCTGGATACTGAACCGACGGAAGGTTTCCCTGAAACAACCGTTTGGGAAACGCAGGGTACCGTTGATGCATTCGTTATCGGCAATTATGGTAACGCATACGGGCCATACGAAAGTTTCTCCACATGGGACAAAACTTTCAGTAACAATATGGTGAACTGCCGTGCGGCTTGCCCCAGCGAAGTGCGCGGACTGATGGAAAACAACTATGGATGGGGGCTGAATGACCGTTTTGGTGCCATCCGTAATTGTAACCTGATTATTGAGAAAATGGAATCTTCTACTATTCCGGAAGCCTACAAGAACCAGTTTACAGCGGAAGCTAAGATGATGAGGGCCATGATTTACTATGACCTGGCCCGTAAGGGAGGACGTTACATTTGGGTAGACCGTGTGCTGACTGAGAAAGACGAGTTCAATCTCCCGCTGACTAAAGACATTGTGGAAAGCTACCTGCACGTGCTGACAGACATTCGTGAGGCAATTATCGGTCTGCCGGAAACTGCCATAAGCGGGCGCCTGACTAAAAATGCAGCCTATGCCCTCCTGTCAGAAGTGTGCCTGACTGCAGCGGCATATACCAATGATGCTGCCGCATTGCAGAAGGATGGGAAAAGTCTGTATCAGGAAGCGATAGATGCCGTGAACGCGTTGAAGGGTGTGTCTCTTGACCCCAATTATGAGAATATGTTCAACGAGAAAGGAGCCTATTCATCACCTGAAATCATTCTTGCACATTACTGGAGCAAAGATGCCACAGATGTGAGCGGTACGGATATGATCAACCTGATTCCAAATCTGCTGAACAGCAACCTTACATTGAATGGTTGCGGTCCCCTGTTTAAGATTGCGGACATCTTTGAGTGCTGGCTGGATCATACGCCAAGCCAAAATCTGGTGGATGATTACTTGGTAATTGACCAGACTACCGGACAAGCGGTGCGCTGGGATGAATCTTCTCAGTTCGTCAATAATACAAGACCATTAAGTCGTGAGGAAGCCATTGCCAAGATCGAACATAAGGAAGAATCAGAATTCAACGGAGGAAAATACTTCAAAGCATTTGAGGTGACAACTCCGGGCATGAGTATCAGCGACCTAATGTATAATCACCGTGATAAGCGTTTCGATGCCTCTATTGTCCATGACGGTTCTGTCTTTTTAGGTGAAAATATCACAACTTATACAAGAGGGAACATGAGCCGCTGGGCTACCCAAAGGTATGCATCAGACCACGTGCCTTTGACAAACTACAGTATGCGGAAGTACATTTATACGGAATGGAGCCCTCGTCCGTTTTATAACGTGATGACGGATTACCATAAGATTCTGTTCCGTTACGGACGTGCCCTGCTGAATAAGGCCGAAGCTCTTCTCCGCTTGAATAAAGTATCTGATGCTGTAGCGGTATTGAACCAGACTCGCACGATCCATGGTGGACTGCCTGCTTCGAATGCTTCCACATTGGGTGATGCATGGGAAGACTATAAGATAGAACGCCGTGTTGAGTTGTTTTGGGAAGGTGATTGGTATTTCAGTCTTTTGCGCTGGGGTAAGTACGGGAGAGAAGCGAACGACGGCAAGGAACCGGGCGGTGTCATCAACGAGTTGATGGAACCGGCTACATTTATCGAGATCAAGACTGACCGTACCGCTGCTTATGTAGGCAATGTACAATTGTCCAATGATGACCGCAAGTTTGATGTCCGTTCTTATCTGTTCCCGATTACGAAATCGGTCATCCAGGCAAATTCAGCTATCAGTGATGCCGACCAGAATCCTGGTTGGGAATAATAGTGTCTAATTTTATAAAAAGAAAGAAAATGAAAGAAAGAAAATTTATAGCAATAAAATGGGTACTCCTGTTGGTATGTCTGCCGTTCCTGAATTCATGCGATTGGGAGGATCTGCCCACTTACGAGGAGGCGGAAATCAGCGCCGTACAATTCTACTACCGTTGGCCCAGCGATAATGAAAAAGACCCTATAACCCAAGAACCAGTGGTAAAAGAGGTACGTCTGAATACCACCAGTGAGGTAAATTCCGAATCAGCCACCATTCATGTGACTGTGACAGTACCAGAGGCTGGGGGGGATTTTACGGAAGCTGTCCGTAATCAGGTTTCTACAAACCCACTATGGGGACAAGTGACTGTATCGACAGCAGCACGTATAACTCCGATAGAGGGAAGTGCCGCATTAGGAAGTCCGGATGACTGGAGCACAGAAAGAAAATTCAGCGTGAAAGCTGCCAATGGAAATACCAAGATATGGACTATAAAAATAGTCCAATTGAATAAATAAGAGACAGCCTACTGCGCTGGAATTGTTTAACATAATTGTGATGCAATACCTGAGTTTGTGAAAATTCGGGTATTGCTTATTATTTAGAATGAGAAGAAAAGGTATCAATAATTTTATTTCGCTATCTTTGTTTTGTTAAAGAACATATTCAATAACCTTGTAATTCGTATATCATGAAGCTAACCCTGACTGCAATTTTTTTCCTTTTGCTGGCATCCGCCAGTATGCAGGCCCGACAACAGGACACCGTGTTCGTTTCCGACTACGGTATCCGTCCCTATACTTATGAAAACCAGACCGGAAGGCTGCGTGCCGTTATTGACGATTGCAAAAGGCTGAACGCCAAAGTGCTTGTGTTCAAAAAAGGGCGTTACGACTTTTGGCCGGAGGATGCCGTTCGCAAGGAATATTTTATCACCAACACTTCTACGGAACAGGAATGTCCCTCAAAGGTAAAGACCATCGGACTATTCTTTGAAGAGATGCAGGGACTGACCGTTGAGGGAAATGACGCAACGCTGATGTTTCATGGCAAGATGACCATGATAGCCTTTGCACATAGCAAACAGATGAAATTGCGGAACCTGCATATCGATTTTGAACGGCCGGGAGGCTCTGAAATCACCTACACCAGGGTAGATGACAACGGAGTGGAAGTGAGCCTGCACCGTGATTCGCGTTATGAAATAGAGAATGGAAAGATTCATTTGTACGGTGAGGGATGGTGTTCAAGCCGGAACCACTGCATAGAGTATGATCCAGAAAACAAGCACTTCTTCTATAGTCATGGATGGAATACCCTTGCTACAGCCAAGGCGGAAGAAGTGGCTCCGGGTATTGTACGCTTTAACACTCCTGCGGACTTCCGTCCCAAGGTAGGCAATACGCTGACGGTGCGCGACATTATCCGTGATCAGGTGGGGATGTTCATTTACGAAAGTCAGGACGTAACATTGGAGAATGTGGGAATGCACTACATGCACGGACTGGGCATTGTCAGCCAATACACCCGAAATATCACCATGAGGAACGTGACATGCGCTCCCAGGGAGGGAAGCGGACGTATCTTGGCCTCCTCGGCTGACTTCATGCACTTTTCGGGATGCAGCGGCAAGATCAGTATCCTCGGATGTCGGTATGCTGGAGCGCAGGACGACCCTATCAATGTGCATGGAACCAACCTGCGTGCCGTGAAAAAGGTGGATGACCGGACTTTGGAACTGCGCTTCATGCACGGTCAGAGTTACGGGTTTAATGCCTATTTCGCAGGGGATACGGTGGCCTTTGTCAAGGCATCTACTATGGAACGGTTCGCTATGGCTACGGTCACTTCGGTGAAGCGGCTGACCGACCGTACGGTGGAAGTAGCTTTGGACCGCCCGGTTCCCCAGGCACTGGAGCTGGATCATGATTGTGTAGAGAACATGAGCTGCACGCCCGAAGTGGAGATTCGCAACTGCCACTTCACCCGTACCAGCACACGCGGTACGCTGATGACTACTCCCCGTAAGGTGGTTATCGCAGGCAATACCTATTACAAGACCGGCATGAGCGCTATCCTGATAGAGGGAGATGCGGAAGGATGGTACGAGTCCGGTCCCGTGAAGGATGTGCTGATAGAGAATAACACCTTTATAGATTGCGCCTATAACGGCGGACCCGAAAATGCCGTCATCGCCCTGCATCCATCGAACACGGTGGTGGATGGCAACCGTCCCGTACACCGGAATGTACGCATCATCGGCAACCGCTTCCAACTTGCCGGAAATCCGGTGCTCTATGCCAAGAGTACGGAAGGACTGGTATTCAAGGATAATGAAGTGGAACTGTTGCCAGACACGAATGCTAAGCAAAAAGAATTGTTTATCTTGAATGGCTGTAAGAAAGTAGAAATTAAGGACAACGTTTTACCTCATGCTTTTTCCATCAAAGATATTCGGTTCGAAAATATGAAAAAGAAATACAGGAAATGAGAACAGACATGCGCTTATGAACTTCATAAAAACATCTTCCCGTCTGGATTCTCTTGACATGCTGAGAGGCCTTGACCTGTTTCTGTTGGTATTTTTTCAACCGGTGCTGATGTCTTTTGGGCAGCAGACGGATTTCCCATGGATGACTTCTATCCTTTACCAGTTTGAACATGAGGTATGGGTGGGATTCCGTTTTTGGGATCTGGTGATGCCACTGTTCCTATTCATGACAGGAGTTTCCATGCCGTTCTCCTTTGCCAAGTACAGGGACATTTCAGACAGGAATGCGGTTTACCGTAAAATTACCAGGCGTTTCCTGCTGTTGTTTTTACTTGGTATGGTAGTACAGGGAAATCTCCTAGGACTTGACTGGGAACACATTTACTTATACAACAATACCTTGCAGGCAATAGCTGCCGGCTACCTGATAGCGGCACTGCTGTTGCTGCACTGTACGGTTCGGATGCAGGTGTTGGGTACCGCCGTGCTCCTGCTGGCGTATTGGCTGCCAATGACTTTTGCCGGGGACTTTACTCCGGAAGGGAATTTTGCTAGCCGTCTGGATGCAACCATATTGGGAAGATTCAGGGACGATCCCACCTATACTTGGATATGGAGCAGCCTGACATTCGGTGGGACGGTGATGCTGGGCACGTTTGCCGGACAGATAATGAAGGAAGGGAAAAACGACAGACGGAAAACTGTAAAACGTCTTTTTGTCACGGGACTGCTACTGATTGCGGGCGGTTGGCTGTGGGGTTGGCAGACACCGATCATTAAGAGGATATGGTCATGTAGCATGACATTGCTTTCTGGGGGGTACTGCTTCCTGCTAATGGGATTTTTTTACTATTGGGTGGACTATAGGGGACACCACCGTGGTCTGGAATGGCTGAAAATATATGGTATGAACTCCATTACCGCCTACCTGCTGGGAGAAACCGTGAATTTCCGTTGTGTGGTTCATTCTGTTTCTTACGGTCTGGAACAGTATCTGGGAACATATTATCCCGTATGGCTGACAGCTGCCAATTTTATATTTCTGTTTTTTATTCTCAGATTCATGTATCTGCACAGAATATTCCTGAAAATTTAAAATGTTGAAAAGAATGAAGATAGGAATTATATATTTGACAACAGAAGCCTACAACAAATTCTGGAAAGACTTTTATTGTATATGTGAGCAATATTTTTGTGTGGATGTAGAGAAAGAGTATAAACTGTTCACTGATTCACCTGAAAGTATTGGTTGTGCTTCTTCTGCTAATGTATATGTTCGTCAGATAGAAGATTTGGGATGGATAGTCAATACATCCTATAAATCGGAATACATTTGTAGTATCCACGAAGAATTGGGAAAATACGATTATGTGTTCTATATCAACAGAAATTTTCAATTTACTGCCCCCATTTATGCAGAAGAAGTATTGCCTGATGCATCCAACGGCTATCTGACGGCTTTATCTTTCGACCATTATTTACAGGTAGATATTAGAAATATCCCAACGACTGCCAGCCCGATTGTTTAGCATATATTCCCATTGGTCAAAGGAAGCGATACTTCCAAGGCGTTTTTTATGGAGGAAGAACTAGAGAAATACTTCTTTTGTCAGATTGGTGTAGAGAAACCATTACACAGGATTTCAATAAAAAATCGTGGCACGCTTTCATGATGAATCCTATATTAACTACTACATATTGGATAAGAGACTTAAAGTAGATGGCAAAATGGTGATAAGAAAGAAAAATTATGCGATTATCCGTGTATATTCTGAAGCTTCAACCAGGGAAGCAGCTGATAAAATCGGACAAAAGATAATAGGTATAGTTTATAGCTTGGCAAAATAATTTATTAATCTTAAAAACTTATTGAAACATGAAATTGAAGAAAATGTTAGCCGTAGCATTGCTGGCAATGTCGGCTATGGGATTCCAAATTGTCAATGCACAGTCGTTGTCACCTTCTAGCAAATGGCATTGGGACAAGGGTACTATCGTGATTGACACTCCGGAACGTCCTGCTGGTCAGGAACACGTTTTGGGTTTGACAGCCGCTCCTATCAAGACCGTACGTGTAGGTTTTGTAGGCTTGGGTATGCGCGGTCCGTCAGCAGTAATCCGTTTCTGCCAAATTCCTGGGGTAGAAATCGTTGCGCTCTGTGACTATGAAGAAAAGCGTGCCGAAGCACAGCGGCGTCACCTCCGCAACGCAGGTTTGGCTCCGGCTGCCATCTATTATGGAGAAAAGGGATATGAGGAACTCTGCAAGCGTCCGGACGTGGACATGATTTACATTGCAACAGACTGGAAACATCATTTCCCTGTCGCCAAGTGTGCAATGGAAAACGGCAAACATGCGGCTATTGAAGTTCCTTCGGCTATGAACCTTGAACAATGCTGGGATTTGATTGATTTGTCAGAAAAAAAACGTCTCCATTGCTTCATCCTTGAAAACTGCTGCTACGATGACTATGAAATGAAGTCGTTGTTAATGGTTCAGGACGGTATATTCGGTGAAGTGATCCGTGCGGAAGGTGCCTATATTCACGAGTTGTCTGAATTCTGGCAGTATTACTGGAAAGACCCGAATGACAATGATAAGGACAACCTTCATTGGCGTATGAAGTACAACATGGAAAACCGTGGTGACCTCTATGCTACTCATGGTCTTGGTCCTGTGGCACAATGTATGAACATTCACCGTGGCGACCGATTCACTACCTTGATTGCCATGGATACAGAAAGCTTCGTAGGCAAGGAATGGGTAGAAAAGAACACAGGTAAGGAACCGAAGGAATTCCGTAACGGTGACCACACTACTACCTTGATGCGTACAGCCAAAGGTAAGGTAGTGGAAATCCAGCATAACGTGATGACTCCGCAACCATATAACCGTTTGTTCAAACTCACTGGTACCAAGGGGTATGCTACCAAGTATCCGACAGAAGAATTTGCCATTGCAGGCAATGCACTCAAAGGTACAGATGCTCCGAAGATGGACAACATCAACGCCCATGGTTTCTTGAGCACAGAACAGAAAAAAGCATTGATGGAAAAGTATCGTCACCCGATTTTGGACAAGTATGCAGAAAAGGGACGCCACTTGGGGCATGGTGGTATGGACTATGTGATGGATTCCCGCCTGGTCTACTGTTTGCAACATGGTTTGCCACTCGACATGGATGTGTATGACATGGCAGAATGGTGTGCTTTGGGCGAACTTGGTGCTATCTCAATGGACAACAATTGCGCTGCCGTTACATTCCCGGACTTTACCCGTGGATACTGGAACGAAGTGAAGGGTTATACTCACGCTTATGCTACACCGGAACAGGAAGCTGCACAGGAATCGTATGCAGACGCTTACACTGCTGCCCAAAAGGAAGCTACTGCCAAGTTGAAGCTTTGGGAACTTTACGATGCTGCCCAAAAGGCAGAAGGCAAAACTAAAACCAGTGCAATCAAGAAATACGAAAGAGTAGCAGCCAAACTTGACAATCAAATTGAAAAGATTTTAAAAGCTAAAAGTAATTTTTAAAAAATGAAAAAGATATTTCAATTAGCAATCATGGCATGTACGGCATTGTCTGTACATGCCACTGACTATACCCGTGGACTTTCCATCTGGTTTGACACCCCCAACACGTTAGTCAATAAAGCCATCTGGTTCGGCAATACTTCAGATATGTGGAAAGGTGAGACCAAACCCGAATCGGCCGGTGATACTGCAACCAATCCGGATGCAGGTTGGGAATCGCAATCGCTCCCTATCGGTAATGGTAGCTTGGGTGCCAACATCATGGGTTCGGTAGAAGCGGAGCGTATCACATTCAATGAAAAGACCTTATGGCGTGGGGGGCCGAACACCTCGGCAGGAGCGGCAGCCTACTGGAACGTAAACAAACAATCAGCTCATATCTTGGATGAAATTCGTCAGGCTTTCATCAATGGTGATGAAAAAAGAGCAATGCTACTGACACAAAAGAACTTCAACAGCGAAGTACCTTACGAATCGTGGAAAGAAAAACCATTCCGTTTCGGAAACTTTACTACTATGGGAGAGTTTTATATAGAAACAGGACTTAGTACCATTGGCATGAGCGACTACAAGCGTATTCTGTCTTTGGATTCAGCTTTGGCTATCGTACAATTCAATAAAGACGGTGTAGCTTATGAACGTAATTACTTCATTTCTTACCCGAACAATGTAATGACCATCCGCTTCAAGGCAAACAAGCCAGGCAAGCAAAATCTGGTATTCAGCTATGAACCGAATCCGGTTTCTACTGGAAAGATGGAAACAGACGGCAACAATGGGTTGGTTTATACTGCACGTTTGGACAATAACCAAATGGAATATGTCATTCGTATTCATGCAACAGCCAAGGGAGGTACACTTTCTAACCAAAGCGGCAAGCTGAGTGTAAACGGTGCGGATGAAGTGATATTTCTGGTAACAGCCGATACCGACTATCAAATCAACTTCAATCCGGATTTCAATGACCCGAAGGCATATGTGGGCGTGAATCCATCAGAAACTACGGCTACATGGATGAAGGATGCGGCGGCATTGGGTTACGATGCTTTGTTTGATGCACATTATAAAGATTATGCTTCCTTATTCAATCGTGTATCCCTGTCATTGAACGGTAGCGGAAAAACAGACAACATTCCGACTCCACAACGCTTGAAGAATTACCGTAAGGGAAAGCCTGATTTCTATCTGGAAGAATTGTACTACCAATTCGGACGTTACCTGCTGATTGCAAGTTCACGTCCGGGCAACCTGCCTGCAAACCTGCAAGGTATCTGGCATAATAACGTAGACGGACCCTGGCGGGTGGACTACCACAACAACATCAACGTACAGATGAACTATTGGCCGGCAGGTTCTACCAATTTGGCAGAATGTACCTTGCCTTTGATTGACTTTATCAAGACATTGGTGAAGCCGGGTGAAAAGACCGCACAAGCTTACTTTGGCGCCAGAGGTTGGACCGCTTCCATATCGGGAAATATTTTCGGCTTTACGGCTCCACTCGAAAGTGAAAACATGTCATGGAACTTCAATCCGATGGCCGGTCCATGGTTGGCTACCCACGTTTGGGACTATTACGACTATACCCGCGACAAGCAGTTCTTAAAGAAAACCGGTTATGGTCTTATCAAGAGTAGCGCCCAATTTGCCGTGGACTATCTTTGGAAGAAGCCGGACGGAACTTATACAGCGGCTCCATCCACTTCACCGGAGCATGGTCCAATAGACCAAGGGGCTACTTTCATTCATGCCGTTGTCCGTGAAATCCTTTTGAACGCCATTGATGCATCGAAAATATTGGGCGTAGATAAAAAAGAACGCAAACAATGGGAAGAAGTGTTGGAAAAACTCGCTCCGTATCAAATAGGCCGTTATGGTCAGTTGATGGAATGGTCGAAGGATATTGATGATCCAAAGGATGAACACCGCCATGTAAACCACTTGTTCGGCTTGCATCCGGGACACACCCTTTCGCCTATCACTACGCCTGAACTTGCCAAGGCCTCGAAAGTTGTCTTGGAACATAGAGGTGATGGTGCTACAGGCTGGAGCATGGGATGGAAACTCAATCAATGGGCACGACTCCATGACGGAAATCATGCATACAAACTTTATGGAAACCTTCTGAAAAATGGAACACTGGACAACCTTTGGGATACACATTCCCCTTTCCAAATAGACGGTAACTTTGGTGGTACAGCCGGCGTTACCGAAATGTTGATGCAGAGTCACATGGGATTCATTCATCTGCTCCCGGCCCTTCCTGATGCTTGGAAAGACGGTGAAGTGAAGGGAATCTGTGCAAAAGGTAACTTTGAAGTGAATATACGTTGGAAAAACAGAAAACTGGAAGAGGTGGTAATTCTGTCCAAAAATGGAGGAACCTGCGAAATTAAATATAGACATGCAAGTATTAAGTTAAAGACAGCAAAGGGCAAAACATATTGCTTGACCAATGAAAACGACGAATTAGTATTGGTTGGTTGTTAAATTAATAATTCAAGGGCGGGAAATGGAAATGCTGTTTTGATGCATTCTCATTACTCCGTCCTTTTTTCAAAAGTATTTAAAGTTTGAATCTACATGAGGAACGCTCCGTAAAGTTATATCAGCTAGTTACATCTTCATCTTGATGTTGCTTAGAGAAATTTTATTCACATTTATTTATGAATGGAAACAAACAGAAAACCATAAGGAGGAAGTTCAAAAAAAAGAATGCTTCGTCGGAATGTTCATGGTACCTATGCCTTGAAGGTGGACATGTCCCTTTATTCTGAAAAATATCCTGAATTGGGAAAATACAGATACGGTACTATATTATTCCAAGAGGTTGGTCATAGACAGCCTGCTTGCAGAATTTAACCAATGTTATACGGAAGGTAGGATAGACGAAATCAGGCAGATGTTGGTTGAAAAGGAAAAGTAACTTCTAGAGGTTTGGATAATTATAAAGCGTCATGAAGTCTCTATGAACAGATGACACTGCGTTTTACATCCCCTCCCTATAGTTTATAACGACATACCATCAGACCAAGCCCCATATTTTTTTGTGAAGTTATTCTCTTATTCCTAAAAAATCGTATCTTTGTAGTCAGAAAGTTGTTTCATAAGTATGAAGCTGTAAAATATTGAAATTAGCACAATCTCCAAATCGTTACCCGAAACTTTTCAAAACTTTCGTAAGCGTTTGTCTTTCAAGTAAATCCATCAATTAGATAAGAATTTAAAGTAATAATCGTATAGATTGAAACTTAATAGTAAAAAATCTCCTGCTTTTAGCCATATAAATAAACGAAGGCTAAAGCAGGAGGTTTGTTTGTTGTAACTTATAGATTGTTATTGCTGTCCGATAAAAATTGTCAAACCACTAATCATACTCTGATATCAAACTGACTACGTAACAACTTCAGTAAAAGGGTTTGGCATCGTCTTTTCTTTTGCCTTTGAGCTGTACCGCTCTTAGCCATCTTGGTTAGGCAACAGACTCTTAATCAGCTTTTTTTGTTTTTCAGGTTTTCGGTCTTTAAGTCAAGTTTATCTATGCTAAAATGGAGTGATTGCTGTCATTTATTAGGCAGATCATTTTTCGGAAAGCGGTTCCGCATAAATGCGAACTGTTGGCCAACTGTCATCAATCCGAAGCTGTACGATGCGTGTCTGTTCTGTTTCCCAAATAGCCAGAGGAGTTGCATAGTCAGGATGATAATCAAAATCGGTTGTATATGCTTCTGTCAGTTCGGGGGAATTTCTGTCAATGGAAGGAGTACCGTATATTCTTGTTATGTAGCGGTAAAGTGCCTCAGATGATTTTTCGTAGAATTCCTGTTCGTCTTCGCCGGCAGAATTAAATACGTAAAGGTTCCACCCTGGCACACCATTGTCGGACAACTGATTATAATATGTCAATTCGAAGTTGTTGTTGAACAGGTTTACGGTACCAGTTCCCGTCTGCCCTGTTTCATCGGGAAATTCGTTCCATTTCCAGCCTAAAAAGTCTTTTGTAACGACTTGCAGGTCGAGTGTATCACTTCTGAAGGTTTCTTTTTGGTCTTTATATCCTGCCAGATATGTTTTGTACTCGCCGGGATAATAAAAGCAGTGACTCCATTGGAAAAACTTTTTATTCTGTTCCATGATACAGAATGAGTGGAGATTTTTGTCTTTATCTTCTACTATCCACGCAATTGAATCAAACTGATGGGATATGTCCAGCATGGAAACGGTACGATTGAACGAAATTGAAAAAACGGTCAGATCCAGCAAGTTGCAGGTTGTCTTATCCGTATGTAACTGAAAGGTCAGACTTCCGTTTTCCGGCGTTTCTGTTTCAGGGTTTTCACTGTTCCCTGTATTGCCTGTGATTTCGGATAATTCAGTGCTCTTTTCACATCCACATAAGGTGATGAGGCACAGCATAGGTAGTAATATCGCTTTCTTCATGCTCATAATGCTGTTACAAATTCATATCTTGTATATTCTGTAAATGAGTTGTCTTTGCTTAGTTCCAGATAAACCTTTCCTGAATCTTTTGAATAATAAAAACGGAAATAGAGGAACAGAGGATCATTTCCATCGGCTGGTTTTATTAATAAACTTCTGTTGGGGAGCAAGATAGACATCAGACCTTGGAAGCTGGCATATTTGTTATCTTTCTTATAGTAGATAAAGTAATCATCATCGGTTCGTTGGTAAAGCTCGATGGTGGAAAAGTTTTCATCTTCTTCGTTAATGACGCCATCCTGTGAATAGACGGACTTCCATTTGCCATAGAACGGACTGGCATGGTTGAATTCTCCGTCGCCTTGTATTGTCAGTTTCTCTGCATCCGCCTGACAGATGAGGTCTTTGGTAGTCATATTGAATAGCAGTTGGATGCCGTCTTTGGTCCTGAACCACGAGTATTTCTGACTTTCCCAAATACCGGAAGCATTGAAGGTGAAACATTCGGCACCGCCATCAGGAGCGAAAGTATAATAGAAAGTAGAGCCGGTAAAATGGTTGTGTGCGTCAGTTGCAAGCCAGGAACCGATAACGGGACAATCGAGAATATACGACAGCTGGGGATTTTTCAACTGAAGAGTTGCTCCATAAAACGAATAGTTACAATCTTTTATGGATTTGCCGTTGTCAAAATCAATGTACAATTGATTGTTGGAACAGTACCATTCCAGTGTACCGTCATCATAAGACCCTTTGCCGTTTTTTTCGAAAATGAGCGTCTGGGAAAAATCGCTGTCATTGCCCGAAGCATATTTCCACTTACCCTCCAGTTGCCAGTCGTAGCTTTTGGTAGTATTTTCTATTTCCTCTCCGCCGGGAGCGTTGGAGGGAGTTTCACTGTCGTTGCAGCCTGGCAAGCAGAACAGGCTGAAACATAGTAGCATACTGCTTAATGCATATTTCATGTTCATATTGAGTATTAGTTTAAATTCGAGATGGGGGGATATTAAGTTGATTGTATGATATTTCTTTCTGATGTTGTAATAATTTTTATAGATTCTGCGTGAATCTGTCTTTTCTGTATTGCTTTGTTCTTAACTTTTGTAAAGAGTGTTTCGTAATTAAATTGTTCTACTGACAAAATTAGTGAAATGTTTTTTTTAGAGAAATTATTTACTCTTTAATTAGGGCGTTTGGAGGTGTTATTGAACATTGTTTATCTTAATTTTCCAGAATTTGATTTAGTATTTTTTTGCTACTTCAGTACAATCTTTGCCGTTTGTGGCAGAGTCTGTTCGGTCGGAATCTTAAGAATGTGGTGAAACTTGATGCTTTTTGTGATGTAAATTTCCTTCCTACTTTTAGCTTTTTTGTGGGTATTCTGCCGTTTGTGGCAAAATTTGTTCGGTCGGAATCTTAAGATGCGGTGAAATCTGGCGCTTCTTGTGGTGTAAATTTCCTTCCTACTTTTAGCTTTTTTGTGAAAATTCTGCCGTTTGTGGCAAAGTTTGTTCGGTTTGAATCTTAAGATGCGGTGAAATCTGGTGCTTCTTTGGGTGTGGATTCTCTTCAAGTTTTTAGTTTTTTTGTGAAAGCTCTGCCGTTTGTGGCAAGATTTGTTCGGTCTGAATCTTAAGATGTGGCGGAATTTAGTACTCTTTTTTGCAAGGAATTTCAAGAAACAATTAATTGTTCTTTTCTGATTATGATGGAATTTTTGTGTATTATCGGATTATGAATGAAAAGGCTTGCCGAATAAAAATAATGAGATGATTGATTTTTTGAGTAAATGCCATAAACTCTCCCCAAAAACGTCTCGACGTTTTTTTAGAATTTGTACAAAAAATAAAAACTTTTGTACAAACTTTCTAACGATATCACCGTCTTCTCTGAACCTTTTTTCATTATTTTTGCGATGACAACAATAAAAATCAAGAATTATGATAGACGAACTATTGGAATACAATCGTGCTTTTGTAGAAAAGAAAGGTTATGAAAAATATCTGACAAACAAATATCCAGATAAAAAAATAGCAATTGTTACCTGTATGGATACTCGTTTGGTTGAGTTGATCCCAGCGGCATTAGGATTAAAAAATGGAGATGTGAAAATGATTAAAAATGCTGGTGGAACAATTACTCATCCATTTGGTAGTGTTATGCGTAGTTTACTTGTTGGTATATATGAACTTGGTGTAGAGGAAGTTATGATAATCGGACATACTGATTGCGGTGCACAGCACATGGATAGCAAGGTTATGCTTCAGCATATCAAAGAACATGGAGTTACCGATGAGCAACTGGAAATGATGCAATACTGTAATGTTGATCTGCACTCTTGGCTGAGTGGATTCGATAATGTGGAACAGTCGGTTAGAGGTAGTGTGCATTTGGTTAAACACCATCCGTTGGTTCCCAAAGATATCGTTGTGCGTGGCTTTATTATTGATTCGCAAACTGGTAAATTAACGGAGTTTGAGAACATTGACTAAAGCATAATAAATATAATTTGACTTTATAAACAAGTATAGGCTTTGTAGGAACATATTGAATTTCCTGAAAGTCTATACTTATAATAATAAATCTATTCTATATAAAAAGGATAGAGAAGATTACCTTTCCGCTTCTATGGTGTAAGTAAAGCTGTCAGCTCGATAATAACCTATATTGTATTCAATGGGAACTTGATTGATGTCGTATACAAAACGTTCACGGATTAATATAGGATCTGTTGATTTTATATCCAGTTTTTCTGCAATACGTTCTCCTGCCAGACTGGCAGATATTTTTTCTTTGCTGGTCTTTACAATGATATTATAATCCTTTTCTAATAGCTCATACAATGGGCGCGTATAGTCTTCTTCTCCTGTTAGAGGTATCTTGGGATTGAAGTAGGAAATGAAGTAGACGAATGGGTATTCTTTCTTGCCTCTAACTCTTTCTAAAACAATGCATTTTACAGGATTTTGAGGATCAATATTAAAAAAGTTACATATCTCTTCTGATGGCTTTTTCCAGCTGATATGTAGTTCGAAGTTTCGTATTTCTATTCCCAACATTTTCATTTCTTGAGAAAAACTCAACCAGTTTTTTACTCCCCCTACAATTCCTTTCTGTGCAACCTTTGTACCTACACCTTTTTTACGTACCAACAAACCTTCGAATACTAATTTATTGATAGCTTGTCTTAAAGTATTTCTTGAAATATTCAGTTTTTGTGATAATTCTACTTCATTTGGAAGAAATTTCCCGTTTTTATATTCTTCTGAATCAATGAGATTTCGTAAAATCTCCTCCGCCTGTATGTGTAGTGGCTTGCTGCTGTCATGATCTATTTTCATATACTTAACGAGTTTATATTTACAGTTACAAATATAATAGAAAAATTTTTTCTGAAACTTTATTTGGTTATAAAATATTATTCATATATTTGTACAAATTAATAATATGTATGAACAAACTGTGTACGCATATGCGAAAATCTAATTATGATAAATATCCTAGTACGAAGATTTGTGGTACTATTTTTCAAGGATGGGATAGTATACGCAATGTCTTAACGGATAGATTGAAAGAAAAGAACATTCTGGCTATCGATTGTTATACTGGAGTGTATGAGCAAGAATTGGTAAAGGAGTTCTCATTAGTTTCTTCTGCAAAAATTATTCTTGTAGCTGATTTATATAAGGATGAGGAAGCATTACTTCGGATGACGGAGCGGTTTATGACAGATGATGTCTTGTTTGGTTATGTGACGAATTTGCATTTGGCTGATTATTTCGACAACAAGAAATTGTCAGCTGTGCAAGAGATGATTCAGAAAATAGATACTCCTGTTATCGTTATAGGTACAGGTGCATCAATGGTTGCCCCTGAAGCAACGCTTGTGTATGTGGATATGGCCCGTTGGGAAATTCAGCAACGTTTTCGTCGTCATGAAGTAAAAGCTTTAGGTATAGACAATCGTAATGAAGCTGTTTCGCTCCAATATAAAAGAGGATATTTTAATGATTGGCGTGTATGCGATCGTTATAAAGATTCATTGTTTCATGAGGTAGATTTTTGGTTGGATACTCATATTGCAGGACAGCCTAAAATGATTGATCGTGAAACTTTCTTTAAAGGCATTGAGAAAACATCTACGAAACCTTTCCGTGTTGTTCCTTTCTTTGATCCGGCGCCATGGGGAGGACAATGGATGAAGGAGGTATGTGATTTGGACCGCAGTAAGCAAAATTACGGTTGGTGCTTCGACTGTGTGCCCGAGGAAAACAGCCTTTATTTTGAAGTAAATGGTGTACGCTTTGAATTGCCTTCAGTTGATTTGGTGTTGTTGAAAAGTAAAGAATTACTTGGAGAGCCTGTTGAAGCACGTTTTGGAAAAGACTTTCCGATACGTTTCGATTTCTTGGATACAATAGGTGGTGGAAACTTAAGTTTGCAGGTACATCCTACAACCCAGTTTATCCGTGAGAATTTCGGTATGTACTACACACAGGACGAAAGCTACTATCTGTTGGATGCAGAAGAAGATGCTGTTGTTTATTTAGGTGTAAAGAATGGAGTAGACCGTGAGGCTATGATAGAGGATTTACGCAGAGCACAGCGTGGTGAAATCGTATTCGATGCTGAAAAGTATGTAAACAAGATACCGGCTAAAAAGCATGACCATTTCTTGATACCTGGAGGAACAATCCATTGTTCTGGTTCAAACAGTATGGTACTTGAAATCAGTTCAACTCCCAATCTGTTTACTTTCAAACTTTGGGACTGGCAGCGTTTGGGACTCGACGGAAAACCTCGTCCAATAAATGTAGAACGTGGAAAACATGTCATCAATTGGAATAGAAATACGGATTATGTATATGAAAAACTTCGTAACCATGTGACCTTGATAGGTGAAGGTGAAGGTTGGATGGAAGAACGTACCGGTTTGCATGAAAATGAGTTTATTGAAACCCGTCGTCATCGGTTCTCTGTTCCTGTATTGCACCATACCAACAATAGTGTGAATGTATTCAATCTATTGGAAGGAGAGGAAGCTATTGTGGAAAGTCCTACTCATTCATTCGAGCCATTTGTAGTACATTATGCTGAAACCTTTATTATTCCGGCTTGTGTAGATGAATATACTATCCGTCCTTATGGTTTGTCGGAGGGTAAGGAGTGTGTGACAGTGAAAGCTTATGTACGCTTTTGAAATGACTGATATTTGGAAAACTTGATATGTTAACTTAAAGTGATATTAGTATGAGAACAAAATCTGATAACCGAATTGTAATGACATTGGATGCTGGAGGAACTAATTTAGTCTTTTCGGCAATGCAAAATGGTGTGGAAATTGTAGCTCCGGTTACATTGCCTTCGGAAGTTAAAGATTTGGAACGTTGCCTTCAGGTTTTGATACAAGGATTTGAGCAGGTGAGAAAACAGTTGCCGATATCGCCTTCAGCTATTAGTTTTGCCTTTCCTGGTCCTGCCGATTATGAAAAAGGAATAATCGGAGATTTGCCTAATTTTCCAGCTTTCCGTGGAGGAGTAGCTTTAGGGCCTTTCCTGAAAAAATATTTTGGACTTCCTGTATACATTAATAATGATGGAAATTTGTTTGCTTATGGGGAAGCTTTGGCAGGTATTTTACCTGAAATTAATAGTAAATTGGAAGCTTGTGGCAATTCGAAACGTTATCGTAATTTAATAGGTGTAACTTTGGGAACAGGTTTCGGAGGAGGTCTAATTATTGATGGTAAAGTTTTAAGAGGAGACAATCAGATTGGTGGATATTTGTGGTGTTTGCCAAATAGAAAGTATCCGGATCTAATAGCTGAAGAGAGTGTGAGTATTCGTGGGGTAAAAAGAATTTATAAAGAATTATCGAAAGAGGAAGAAGATTATACACCGAAAGATATATATGAGATTGCAGAGGGTATATTGCCTGGAAATCGGGAAGCAGCCCGACAGGCTTTTGCGGAACTGGGGGAAGTTGCTGGATATGCTATAGGGCTCGCTGCAACGATGATTGATGGCTTAATTGTTATAGGAGGAGGACTGGCTGGAGCTGCAAAATATATATTACCTTCTCTGATGAGAGAACTTCGTGGATCTATCGAAAAATGGGGAGGTGTAAAAATACCTCGTCTTCAAGCAGTTCCTTATTATTTAGAAAATTCGCAGGAATTATCGGCTTTTTTAAAACATGATGTGGCTCGGGTACAAGTTCCTGTTTTCAATCAGTGGGTAGATTATCAGACAGATTATAAATTAGGGGTTGCTCTGTCTCATTTAGGGACAAATCGTGCTATAGCATTAGGAGCTTATTGGTATGCTATTAATCAATTGAATAATTTGTAAACTGAAAAACATGAATATCAATTCAAAAAATATTTTTTTATTCTTTCTTTTAGTCTTTGGACAGGTCGTTTGTTGGGCCGATGAAAATTTATCTCAGTATGTAGAACCGCGTATTGGTACTGCCCATTGTCGTTGGTTTCATTTTGCTCCTGGAGCTATGCCTTTTGGTATGGCTAAGCCAGCACCTTCTACAAATGGAAGTTTAGGCAATCCCTCCGGATGGGAGGCTACAGGATATGATTATCGTGACAATACTATAGAAGGTTTTCCTTGTTTGCATGAATTTCAGGTAGGAGGTATTGCTTTAATGCCAATCTGTGGAAAGTTGTTAACCATGCCTGGTTTACCTTCTGATACTATTAAGACAGGGTATCGTTCTCGTTTCAGTCATAAAAAAGAGGTAGTCGAGCCGGGATATTACTCGGTATTGCTGGATGATTATCAGATTCAGGCAGAGTTGACTGCTACTCCACGTGTTGCTTTTCAGCGTTTTACTTTTCCACAAGGACGAGAAAAATATATATTGTTTAATATAGGAAACAGACAGGGTGAGAGTGGTGCAGTTAAGGATGCCTATGTAGCTTATAACCAAGATAGAACAATTGAGGGATGGGTGATAACGGAGCCTGAATATGTGAAAAAATATCAACCGGGCGCAGTTGTTCCTTTGTATTTTTCGGCTGTACTTGATAAAGAGCCTCTTGGCTATGGTGCATATAATGGTAATACTCAGCAGAAAGATGTTCGTGAATCAAAAGGTGTGGGTGCAGGTATGTATTTTTCTTTTGCTTCCAGTACTTCGGAGGTGGTGACTGCTAAAATTGGTTTGTCGTATACTTCAGTAGAAAATGCCCGGCTAAATTTACAACGAGAAGCTTCTGATTTAAATTTCAATCAAGCCAAAGAACGTGCGCAAGCTACTTGGGAAGACTATTTAGGACGCATACGAGTTGAAACAACGCACCGAGAAGATAAAGTAAAGTTTTATACAGGGCTTTATCATGCTTTGTTGGGACGTGGTTTGGCTAGTGATGTAAACGGAGCTTATCCTCGGAATGATGGTTCGATAGGACAGTTACCTATGAAAGATGATATTCCTTTATATAATATTTACAATACAGATGCAGCATGGGGAGCCCAATGGAACTTATCTCAGTTATGGACATTGGTTTATCCTGAATATATGTCTGAATATATCAGTAGTCATTTACAGGTGTATAAGGATGCTGGTTGGTTGGCAGATGGGTTGGCTAATAATCGTTATGTATCTGGAGTAGGAACTAATTTGCTGAGTACTATTATAGCAGGAGCCTATGAGTGTGGAATTCGCGACTTTGATACGAAAACGGCTTATGAGGCATGTCTGAAAAACGAATTAGAAGGTAAGGATAGACCTTTGGGAGCTGGAAAAGTAAATACGACAGAATTTGTCAAATACGGGTATGTTCCTCATAAGGATGAAGGCGAAGGACATCATGAAACTTTTATGTTTTCAGCATCGCATACATTGGAATATTCTTATAGTGCCTGGGCAGTAGCACAGTGGGCTGAACAGTTGGGGGATAAGGTTCATTATGACCAGTTGATGAACTTGTCTAAAGGATGGGAACGCCTTTATGATTCTTCCTGTAATTTTATTCGTCCCAAAAAGGCAGACGGACAATTTATTGATAATTTTGATCCGATGCAAGTTTGGCGAGGTTTTCAGGAGGGTAATGCTTGGCAATATACTTTTTATGTGCCACACGATGTAAAGAATTTGGTGGCTAAAATGGGGGCAGATGAATTTAATTTGCGTTTGGACAGCATCTTTACGATTTCTCAGAAAAAGATTTTCAGTGGTGGAACGGAAGTCGGTGCCTTCGCTGGATTACAGACCTTATATAATCAGGGTAACCAACCTTGTTTACATATTTCGTGGCTTTTTAATGAATCTGGTCGTCCGTCGTTGACACAGAAATGGGTGCGCGCAATTTTGAATGAATTTTATGGTACGGATGGTATTCATGGATATGGATATGGTCAGGATGAGGATCAAGGACAGTTGGGAGCATGGTATGTAATATCTTCTATTGGGTTGTTTGATGTAAAAGGGTTGACGGACAAACATCCTTCTTTTGGATTAGGTGCTCCTTTATTTGATAAAGTGACCATTCGTTTAAGTGATAAATATTATTCGGGGAAAGAGTTTGTAATCAATGTCTTAGATAATAATCAGGGGAACTCCTATGTGCAGCAGTATTCTTTAAATGGACAATTATTGCATGAGCCTCGTATTTCTTTTGAGAAACTTGTAAAAGGTGGCTCTTTAGATATCAAAATGGGTAAGCAACCTAAGGATGCTTATTGATTTCATTAATGCTATGGAAAATATAAAACAAAATAATATTATTGGAACCGAAGTAAAAAAAACATTGGTGATTTTTCCGGTTTTATTTGGCTTTTTTGTTATGGGATTTGTTGATGTAGTTGGGATAGCAACCAATTATATAAAAGAGGATTTTGCCTTATCGGATATATTGGCAAATCTTCTTCCTATGATGGTCTTTTTATGGTTTGCTATATGTGCCATACCGGCAGGATTACTGATGGGGCGTATTGGAAGACGGAATACTGTATTGGTTTCAATGGCAATAACAGCAATTGCGATGTTGCTTCCTATATGCAGCTATGAGTTTGTCTGTTTGCTTATTGCTTTTACTTTATTGGGAATTGGAAATACATTACTACAGGTTTCGTTGAATCCAATGGTCGCAGGTATAGTTCGTGGGGAACTTTTAGTTAGTATTCTGACATTGGGGCAATTCATAAAAGCTGTATCTTCATTTTTAGGACCAATATTGGCTGGAGTTGCGGCTATTTATTGTGGATCGTGGAAATTAATTTTTATAGTTTATATGATTGCTACGCTTTTGTCGATGGCTTGGTTACTGTTTGCTGTACCTTCTGATCATTCTGAAGAAAAGAAAACAACTTTACGCTCTGTTTGGAATTTGTTTTCAGAGCATACTATATTAATATTATTTATCGGTATTTTAGCAGTTGTTGGTATTGATGTTGGATTAAATACGGCTATTCCTAAATTTTTAATGGAACGGACTGGTATTTCATTAACTGAGGCTGGATTAGGTATTAGTCTATATTTTGCAGCACGTACGATTGGTACTTTTATTGGTGCTGTATTGTTGGTAAAGATTTCTAGTCGTGTATTTATGATAGCATGTATGGGAGTGGCAACGGCATCTTTTGTTTTTTTGTTGTTTGCTCGGGAGCTATGGTTATTGTCTGTCTTGATTATTTTAATTGGATTAGCTTGTTCGAATGCCTTTTCTATTATTTTTTCATATGCTTTACGATATTTGCCCGAACGGTCGAATGAAATTTCTGCATTAATGATTATGGGAGTTTCTGGCGGTGCCCTGGTTATGCCTATTATGGGATGGTTATCGGATTCTTTTGGACAAGTTATAGGCTTGTTGCCATTATTATGTTGTATCTTTTATTTGGGCTATATATCTCTAAAAATGAAACCTGTTAAATGATTGTTCTTTTAAGAGATATAGTATGAATTGTTCGTCTTGTTTAAGATAGGTCTTGTATAAGGGATCCTTGTAGCTTGTTGAATACGATTGAGATAATTATTTATGAAAAAAAACTGTATTCTTTTTTTATGTCTATTCTTTTTAAGTGGAATGTCATATGGGCATGATACTCGAAAGAAAGAACTTTGGTACGAATCTCCAGCTGATGCTACGGTTATTGATAACCCTGATAAATGGCATGATGACGTGGAATGGTTAAAAGCTCTTCCGTTAGGCAACGGCTCTTTAGGTGCTTTGGTCTTTGGAGATGTAAATTTGGAACGAATTCAGTTGAATGAGGAGTCGATGTGGTCTGGAAGCCCTCAGGAAGCAGATAATCCAGAAGCTTCTCTGCATATTGATGAAATACGAAGATTATTATTTGCTGGAAAATATAAAGAAGCAACAGAATTGACTGATCGAACGCAGATTTGTCAAGGAAAAGGTTCTGGTGGTGGAAATGGTTCGGAAGTTCCTTTTGGGTGTTTCCAAACATTAGGAGATCTTTGGATTGATTTTGCAAATAAGGAAGGTTATACAAATTATCGTAGGAGATTAAATCTTGAAGATGCAACTGCTACAATAGAATACAATCAACATGGGGTTAATTTTAAAAGAGAAATATTCGTTAGTTATCCAGATCAGGTTATGGTTATAAAGTTGGCTGCTGATGTTGGTCGACAGTTGACTTTTGATTGTAGGTTGACAAGACCTGAAAGGTATTCTGTATATTCTAAGGATAAGCAATTGATAATGTATGGCTCTTTATCAGACGGAAAAGGAGGTAACGGTTTGCATTATATTGTTCGTTTGAAGGCATTAGCTAAAGGAGGAAGAGTCATTTATACAGATTCTGTCTTAAGTGTAAAGCAGGCTGATGAGGTTGTTTTGCTTCTCACAGCTTCTACCGATTATAAGCTGGAATATCCGTTTTATAAAGAGCCTAGTTATAAACTTATATCAGAATATAAATTAAAAAGTGCAGAAAAGAAATCTTATATACAGTTGTATAACTCACATAGAAAGGATTATACAACTTATTTTAATCGTGTTACTTTTGAATTGATGGATACTGTTCCTTGTTTACCTACGAATGTGTTAGTAGAAAATGCTCGGAAAGGAGATATTGATAAACATTTATATGAACTTATGTTTCATTATGGTCGTTATTTACTTATTTCTTCTTCTCGTCCGGGAACTTTACCGGCCAATCTTCAGGGAATTTGGGCCAATAAGATTCAGACTCCTTGGAATGGAGATTACCATACAGATGTGAATTTGGAAATGAATTATTGGCCTGCGGAAGTAACAAATCTTTCTGAAATGCATTTACCTATGTTCGATTTGATTGCTTCGCTTGTCGAGCCAGGTAGAAAAACGGCATCTTTGCAATATCGTAAAAAAGGATGGGTGGTACATCCTATAACCAATGTTTGGGGATATACTTCACCTGGAGAATACGCATCTTGGGGAATGCATACTGGAGCTTCAGCTTGGATTTGTCAGCATATATATGAACATTATCGTTTTACGGGAGATTTATCTTTTTTAAAAAGGATGTATCCCATATTGAAAGAAGCGGTAAGTTTTTATATGGACTGGTTGGTTGTAGATCCCCGAAATGGAAAATTAGTTTCAGGACCAGCTGTTTCACCTGAGAATACATTTGTTGTATCTGATGGATCACGTTGTCAGATAAGTATGGGACCGACTCATGATCAGCAGGTAATTTGGCAATTGTTTGATGATTTTGAAAAGGCTTCTAAGGTATTGAATATAAATGATGAATTTGCGTCGAGAGTTATAGAAGCTAAATCAAGATTATTAAATACTCAAATAGCTTCTGATGGACGCTTAATGGAGTGGGCAGATGAGTTCTTAGAAGCAGAACCTGGGCATCGACATATTTCACATCTATTTGCTGTTCATCCTGGAGCTCAAATAAATATTCTCCAAACGCCCAATTTAGTTAAAGCAGCAAAAAAATCGATAGACTATCGATTGGCACATGGAGGGGGATATACCGGATGGAGCTCTGCATGGTTAATTAGTCAGTATGCGCGGTTATGTTGCTCGGAAAAGGCAAAAGAAAGTTTGGATAAGGTACTGGAAAAAAGCTTAAATCCCAATTTATTTACTAAATGTCCGCCATTTCAGATTGATGCAAATTTTGGAACAACTGCTGGCATTGCAGAAATGCTGTTGCAGAGTCATATTTATGAAAAGGACGCTTATGTTATACAATTGTTGCCTGCACTTCCAAGTGAATGGAAAAACGGAAAATTTACTGGATTGAGGGCGAGGGGAGGATTTGAGGTGTCTGTAATATGGAAGGATGGTGCTTTGGTTTCTGCTAAGATTAAATCTTTGCTGGGTAATCCTTTGCGTGTATGGTATCGGGGAAGGTTCTTGGAAGATGGAATTTTAGAAAAAGGAAAAACTTGGATATGGAATCAGAGCAAATAGTAAATTGGAGTTTTTATTTGATTAAAGTATACATATCTCTAATTTGTTAATATAATATGTCATGTTGTAATAATCTGATATTATGAAAAGTAATTTGATATTAAAGGTGATTAAGTGTTTTACTTTCTGTATGTTTTGGGCTTTGGGAGTAGTAACTTATGCAGATAATAAGTGTTTGACTATTCAAAGGATAGAAAGAAATTCTACTGTTCCGGAAACACTTTATGGTGTCTTTTTTGAAGATATTAATTTTGCTGCCGATGGTGGTTTGTATGCAGAATTAATAAAAAATAGATCTTTTGAATTTGATGATCCATTTATGGGATGGAAAATATCGGGGAATATTTCAGTGCGTAGTGATGGACCTTTTAAGAGTAATCCTCATTATGTTCGTCTATTACCTGCTAATAATAAATGGAGAAGAACATCTTTACAAAATGAAGGCTTTTGCGGTATTGGGTTGAAAAAGGATTCCTTGTATCATTTTTCAGTATGGGCACGTAGCCTTTCTGAAGAATCTCAAAACCTGTTGATAGAACTGGGAGAATCGGATGCTGATACATGGGGGCAGGTTGTAGCTTCTGCTCAATGTGAAGTTTCTTCTTCTGAATGGGAAAAATATTCGGTAACTCTTATTCCTAATCGAACTTGTGAACATGCTTTTCTTCGTATTTTCCATCAAGGAAAAGGAGGCGTTGATTTAGAGCATGTCTCTTTGTTTCCTGAAGATGTTTGGAAACATCGTAAAAATGGGATGCGTCGTGACTTGGTAGAAGCATTGGCTGAATTAAAGCCCGGAGTCTTTCGTTTTCCTGGCGGTTGTATTGTTGAAGGAACTGACTTAACAACGCGGTATCAATGGAAACGTACGTTAGGTCCTGTTGAAGACCGTCCTGTGATGGAGAATCGTTGGCATTTCACATTTCAGCATCGTTATTATCCTGATTATTATCAAAGTCATGGTATAGGCTTCTATGAATTTTTTCAGCTTTCGGAAGATTTGGAAGCTGAACCTTTACCTGTGTTGAATGCTGGATTAATTTGTCAGTATATGGCAGAAGATATTTCTCAGCATGCGCCTTTGGATTCTTTGCAGTCGTATATACAGGATGCATTGGATTTGATAGAATTTGCTAATGGAGATACGCTTACTTATTGGGGAAAGAAACGTGCTGAATTAGGGCATCCACTTCCTTTTAGATTGAAATATTTAGGAATTGGTAATGAGCAATGGGGACCTGAGTATGTTGAACGTTTGTCTTTATTTGTAAAGTCCATTCGAGAGAAATATCCTGATATTATAATAATCGGAAGTTCTGGTCCTAAACCTGATGGAGCTGATTTTGATTTTCTGTGGAAGAAAATGAATGAGTTGAAAGTTGATTGTGTAGATGAGCATTTCTATAAAGATGAAGAATGGTTTGCATCACAGGCTGACAGATATGATAATTATAATCGGAATGGAGCCAAGGTTTTTGCAGGGGAGTATGCTTGTCATTGTAGATTGGATGAACGTAACCGTTTTGATGCTGCGTTGTTGGAAGCTGCATTTATGACCGGTATCGACCGTAATTCTGATATTGTATCTATGGCTACTTATGCTCCTTTATTTGCACATTATAAGGCTTGGCAGTGGCGTCCTGATCTTATTTGGTTTGATAATCTTGATGTTGTTCGGTCGGCAAGTTTTTATGTACAGAAACTGTTTTCGTGTTATAAGGGAACAGAACGTTTGGATATTACGGTTGAAGGCTTGCCTTTAGTGGGAGGATTAGGTCAGGATAGTTTATATGCCAGTGCTGTTTGGGATGCACATAGGAATGCTTACATATTAAAATTAGTTAATCTTTCAAGGAATGATCAATGCTTGAGTATTGCAGAAAGTGGTATTGGTAAAGAATTGTGTGATAGGGGGGAAGTTATTGAATTTGGCACAACTTGTGATTCTATTGATAACCGACGAGATAATAATATGCTTGTTGTTCCTAAAAGCTACCCAATAAAAGTTGGAAGTTTACACACTTTACCTTTGTCTGTGAAATCTCGTTCACTGAGTATTTATATTTTATATAGGAAAGGAAAATGATTAATTACATAAAGTAGAGAAAGATGAAAAAGTTTTGGCTATTGTTATGTTTGTTTGGATATTCATGTACTTGTATATCTGAGAAAATAGATTTAAGTGGTACATGGGATTTTTCCCTGGATACAATTCGTTGGGAAAAAACTATAAATTTACCTGGTTCTATGGCTAGTAATAATTTAGGTGATGATATATCATTAACGACTCCATGGACAGGGACTATAATTGATTCTTCTTTTTTTTATTTGGATAAATATGCTGCTTATCGTGAAGCTGATAATTTTAAAGTTCCGTTTTGGTTACAGCCGGTAAAATATTATAAAGGAGAGGCTTGGTATAGGAAGAATGTTGATATACCTGTTGGCTGGCATGGAAAGGATATTGTGCTCACTTTGGAGCGTTGTCATTGGGATACTGAATTGTGGGTTGATGGAAAGAAAGTTGGTAGTCAGCATTCTTTGGGAGTTCCTCACCGTTATGACTTAACTAAATTCTTAAGTGAAGGTAAACATGAACTTCTGCTTAAGGTTGATAATAGCTTGAAGACCGTAGATCCAGGAATTAATTCACATAGCATAAGTGATCATACGCAGGGGAATTGGAATGGTGTAATTGGGAAAATGCAATTGGATGCTCTTTCAAAGTGTAGGGTTGATCATGTAGATATTTTCCCTAATGTACATGATAAAAGTGTTTACTTGGTTCTGGATATTTCCTTAATTCCGCAACACTTTGATTTAAATTAATTTATAAGTTCCTGAGCAACAA
>ERZ791608.206-NODE-206-length-34279-cov-231.192876_pt1 | contig 34279 bp, 26 predicted proteins | sample MGYA00510276_ERZ791608 | MGnify/ENA primary metagenome ERZ791608 (study PRJEB30046, sample SAMN00791908) | human gut metagenome | study: EMG produced TPA metagenomics assembly of the A metagenome-wide association study of gut microbiota in type 2...
TTCTCCATAAAAATATACTAATTTTCAGGCGGTTTTTTAATTCCGCCAACAGGTTTTAATAAACTTGTTTACGTATGTCTTGCTGTCAGCCACCACCTTACTTATATATAGCTGTGGCATCAACATTGACAAATCTTCAGAGAAGCCATCTACTTGCTTATAGTTGTTTGCCAACAACGTCTTGCCAGCGACATTGCTCACCACCAAGGATACTTGTTGGGCAAGTTTGCCGAATGAAGCAACAAGTTGTTGACCAGTCTTGTCATAAGCAACACTTACCTTATTTGCCCCTATCTTATCTATTGCCGTCGCAGGACTATACTCCACGACGACTTTTCGTTCCAGCGAACAACTTCCCGAAGGTACTTCCACCGTAGTGCAATGAGTAGCCTCATCATAGCTGAAAGTTGCACTCACACCATCCACTTGGGCTGAGATAGGAGCAGAAGTATTATAGATGTGCATCACATAAGAACGGTTCTGAGGAGCTTTGCTTACTGAACCTTGACGTTCCGAGATGATGTATTCACCTCTGTTGCCATCACAAACTTGCTTCAAGGAAGTCTTGGCATAATCGGTAGCATAATCAGCATTGTCACCATCATCCTCATAAAGAGAACCTTCACCATTGGCACCAGCCACCACATGAAGCACCAAGTTATCAGGACGTTCCGTAACATTCATCACTGTAGATGGATTGAAAGGAATGACCGAACCTTCACGGAAGAAATAAGGTATCTGTTCTTCTGTAAATGTCATTGTGCGCTTGCATGGGCCTTCTATCATCTCATGAGTAGATGCACTCCACCATTTACCTTCAGGGAACCAGATTTCCTTATTGGTCTTTCCGTCACTCCCTGCTTGAGCCGTGATAGGAGCCACCAAGATGTCATCACCAAAGAAATACTCTCCATCGTATGTGTAAGCCTCCTCTACCTCTGGATACTCATAATAGAGTGGACGGCAAAGAGAGATACCTGTTTCGTATGTCTTGCGAGCCATCGTATAGATGTATGGGAACAAAGTATAACGCAAACGCACTGCCTCCAATATGGTAGGGAAATTAGAGAACTTCCAGATTCTACGTTCGATGCGGTCATCACTTGTGGCATGAGTACGGAAGATTGGGGTAAACACGCCAAACTGAATCCAGCGTAACACGAGGTTAGGATTGTTGACAAGTTCTTCACTTGAATACATGTGACCTCCCAGGTCGTGTCCCCAATAACCGTAACCAACATTAGAAGCCGTTGCTGTGAAGTATGGCTCAAATGCCAAAGCGTCATAACTGATATTGGCATCACCCGAGAAACCTATCTGATAACGATGGCTACCCAAACCTCCCCAACGATGGAAGATGACAGGACGATGGCCGGTACGCTTCGCTGCCTCATTATAGAACACATGGTTGCACCAGAATGTCTCACTCAAAGAGTTGGTATATGGACTCGTAAGATGCTGTTGCCAATCTATCCACCAGAAATCTACGCCTTCTTTTTCATGGTCACGGATGATATTCTTAAAGAAAGACTTTGTAAAATCTGTATAATCAAGACTCCAGTTGATGGTGTTCTTATCATCATTGAGATACTTGCCACCCAATTCGGACTTCATTGCCGCAAAATAAGATGGAGACTCCACCTCATTGATTCCATCGGCAGGATGCAAGTTGAGAGCAGTCTTAAAGTTCTGTTCGTGCATCTCTGAAAGTAATTGGGTAGCATTTGGAATCAAGTTTGTATTCCAAGACCAACCAGTCCAACCTCCACGACCTTCCGAACCACTGTAAGCATTACCATTCCAATGCCAATCCATGTCGAGAATCATCACATCAGTAGGAATCTTGTTCGTCTTCAAGTCCTTCATGATATTGCGATAATCATCTGCCGAATAAGAGGCATACTTGCTATACCAATATCCAAACACATAGTCTGGAGGCAAAGGTATGTCACCTGCTATCTTTGTAAAGTCGGCTATTGCCTTCTTGTAATTGTGACCATAACCCAAGAAATAGGTGTCCATTGCATGATTGTCTGCACGGTCAGCCCACCAACTATATCCAACTTCCGTACTTGGCACCAATGCGTATGAACGTCCACCATCTGCACGAGAGGAACTCCAAGAGTCGTCTATCACTGCCCAACCAGAACGTGACACAAGACCGTTTTCCATCTCTGAACGCTTGCTATCGCCCATCAGTCCATCCAAAGTACGGCAGGTTCCCTTCAGGTTCAATGGGTCTGGCTTACCTGGATACCATACGGACTGAACACCATCACCGTTGACTGCAATGGTAAGGTTCGTGGAAGAAGCTGGTATTGTACGAGGGTCTGTACCCTTGCGATACTTCAACTTCAAGTTGGATGTTGTTATATATAAATAGGTATCATCTTCAGTTTTTGTAAATTGAGGAACATCCAAATTACGATTGACAACCGTAAATGTTGCTTGATCCTCAAACGTACCCTTTGCACTATACTCAATGCGTATCATCTCAGGAGTAAGCACGGTGAAACGAGCATTGCCACATTTCACGATAGCATTGGTTGCAGCCACAGGATTGTTGCTTACAACACCTTGCGCTGTTACCGTAAGAAATGCAGCACAAGCAATGAAAGCGAAAGATAATAATCTCTTCATGTTCAAATTGTTCATTAATTGTTAGTTATGTTATTTTAAATTCCAAATACAGCCTTGTCGGCGTTGTTGGTTGCAAAGATAGGGCTTTTTTAAATAGGTTATAACACCGTACACCAAAAATACAAATATGTACAAACAACACTTGTGCTGAATATCAAATACTTATGATATTCAGCACAAGAGAAAAATACAAACCCTATCCAAAGGGTATTTCGCATATATTAAAGAGATTTTAATCTATTTTAGCTACTCTTTCTTCAAAATCCTCAGGATAAAGAGAGCGTAAACGGATGCGAGAACGATAAGAATATACCGTCTGCTTGGAACATCTCAAGAAAGCAGCAATCTTCTCATTCTCCACAATACCCAAACGCAACAAGGCATAGATGCGTAACTCTGTGTTAAGTCGGCCGACCTTCTTGGGTTGAATATTCTCGTCTTCCTTCATCAAACCATTGAAGGACACAACAAACTCTGGAAAGATTCGGAGGAAGATACGGTCGAAGTCCTCAAAGAACTCTTCGATTTCATCCTCCACGATGGCACTTGACTTCAAACGTCTATAGAGTTCCTGCAGTCCACCATTGGCAGCCAATTTATTGAGTGAACGTCGATAAGCATCCAACTTATCTATATAAGCCGAACACTTGTTCATAAACTCCATGATATAGATATTCTTAATCTTATTACTCTCGAAGAGCGACCTATTGGTCTCTTGCAGAGCCGTATTGGCTTCGTTCAGTTTGTCATTGGTAGAAGTCAATTGTGTATTGAGAGAATTCAACTTCTGGTTCATCTCATTCAAACTCTTGTTTGACTCTTCCAAGGCACGGCGAGCATGGGCGATTCGATGCAACTGCTTACGAGTATAAATCATCAAAGCCCCCACCAACAGCAAGAGGAAGCTCACGATAATCAATCCTAAGGTGATATGTGCTCGCTCGGACTTGCGCATGGCATCATACGCATTATCTATAATAGGCAAAGCATCAGAAACCTCAATAATACGTAGTCTCGCATTACAAAAGGTAGCATCCTCCATCGACTTTCTCATATACAAGTAAGCACGAGTTACATCCCCCTCCTCATATAATAAGGTGGCAAGACGACGAAGCGACACATACTCCTTGATACTATTTTTCAAATCAGACATGGCTGAAATGATGAGATACTGCTTTTCCTTATCCTTGTCATTTATCTGGCGATAAATATCAGAGATAGAATAAGCCACATATCCCATCTCTCGGTCATCCACCGTCAACTTTTTGTAAGAAGCAAGGAGAATATGCAACGCATCTGTATATTTCTGATTCGTTATCAAGAACTCAGCCTTGTCCCAATCGGTGTTCAAGACATTTAAGTTCTTGAGCGAATCTCGGTAAAGCAAACGCCTCCGCTCATAGTATTCACGCTGGATAGAGGTTATCGCTGTTTGACGAAGTGCATCGTAAAGTTCGCCATACAAACCATAATAGTATTGGCGCATATCATTGGACATCAAACTGACATCCAATGCCGAAAGTATTCTGTTCGCCTCCAAATAGTTGCCACTCTTGGTAAAGATACCCGCAATATCCAACTCAGAATAGACACTGTCCTCATAAACATTCAATTTCTTTGCCAAACTAAGTTTTCGTTCCGCATACACGTATGCAGAATCCAACTTAAAAGGCTTGTATTTAGCGAAGATGTCACGAGACACCGCCAATCTTTCCTCATCATTATTCGCTCTACGAAGCTTTTGCTTCAACACGTCAATCCTCTGCTCGTACTTATGAGTATAAACGCTACTGTTCTTGATAACCACATCAAGTTCCTCAAGTGTGTACACTTTGCAATACGGGGGTGTGGCAAGGGCAAAAGTATCCATGCACAGAGCTATCACCGTCAACAATAAATGCTTTATCACGATATTATTTATTATTTTGTAATGATTAAAAAATAACATGGTGCATTTTGTATTACTTTTATGAAGTGATACATGACTAAATGATAGTACTTTGAGTACCCCATTCATTTCATATTTACTATAGTTTTCCTTTGCCATAATTTAATATTTCCTTATTTCCGCAACACTATAATTTAATGTTTTTTATAAGCAGAGGGTGTGTCATAAGTCCATGATGCACCCTTTTTCTCTTTTTCACCATCAAGTATCAATTGAAAGCCTTTCAACCATACAGGTTGCCAGATTTACTATTTCCGTTTTTGCTGTTCTCTTATTATCCTAACCGTCAAATCGGCAAACTTTTTTATTGCTGCCTGAACCTGTCCTCGTCCGAAAGCCCAGAAGATGAGGGCGGCAGAGGCTGGTGCAGCATGTGTTCCTACATACTGGCGCATTTTAAGAACCGTGCAGTTTTCAATACCAAGTTCTTTCATGGCAGCGAATACTTGGGCTGCTGGTACTTCAAAATCAGCCTTAGTGCGCTGATCTCTAAGTACCAATGCGGTCTTGTTTACCTTAACTACCTTGTATTCCTTATTGGCGTTACTGCGATATGTCTTGATAGTCTTAATCTTTTGAATAAAGTTATCGAATGTCAATATATTAATATCTTCCGTCATAACTAATGGGGTTTAAATGTTGTGGTGATAAGCAAATCATTCCACCTTTTTGTTATAATTCTCCTCTATTATGGTGCAAAAGTAAGTTTTTTCCGTGAAAAAACCAAGAAAAAATGCATTTTTCTAGAGCATGTACAATATATTCTTTTATCAGGTATCTATTTACATCTTTTTAATTGCCAAAAACTTGCATGATTCAAAAATTAAGCGTATCTTTGCGGCTAAAGATAGGAATAGGAGAAATAGCTATGGCAAACAATGCATGCAGAAAGTTGCCGGTAGGCATACAGTCTTTCAATAAAATCAGAGAAGAAGGTTATCTCTATGTAGATAAGAGTGACATCATTTGGAAATTGGCGAACAACGGCAAACAATATAATTACTTGAGCCGTCCTCGCCGATTTGGTAAGTCTGTGCTTGTTGATACACTCCAGGCTTACTTCGAAGGAAGGAAAGAACTCTTCGAAGGACTGAAAATCATGGATTTGGAGAAGGAATGGAAACAGTACCCGGTTATTCGATTCGACATGAGCCGAGGGGGAGCGACTGCAAATGAAGTTAAGGCATATCTGGATCGAACTTTTGATGTTTATGAGCAATTATATGGCATCCATATCAAACCAACAGATTCACTAGGAAACCGCTTCGACCTAATCATTAAAACCGCCTATGAGCAAACAGGGCTCAAGGTTGCCATTCTTATCGATGAGTACGACTCTCCTCTCCAGCACTCGTGGAAAACTCCCGAGCATGAGGGTTGCACAGAAGTATATAGAAGCGTGTTTTCCATCTTGAAAGCTGATGATGCGTACCAACGTTTCGTCTTCATTACGGGTATCACCAAGTTTACGCAGATTTCTCTTTTCTCTGTTCTCAACAACCTGACCAATATCAGTTTCCTTCCTGAATATGCTGCTATCTGCGGTATTACAGAAGAAGAAATCGGGGAGAACTTCAAGCCGGAACTGGAAAGAATGGCTGAAGTGAACGAGTGGACCTTGCAGCAAACTCATGATAACCTGAAGGATTACTACGATGGATACCATTTCAGTCGCAGAAACATGGTGGACATCTACAATCCTTTCAGTCTCCTTAATGCACTCGACGCACAAGACTTGAGCTGTTTCTGGGTTTCATCAGGAGCAACCTCCATGCTACCTAAGTTTGTGAACAACATGGAACTGCGCTTACGAAATTTCGAAAATTGTCCGATTTTACGCAAGACTCTTGAGAGTTCTGATGTCATAAATGGTGGTGCCGAACTCTTTCTCTATCAGACGGGTTACCTTACCATCAAGTCGAGCGATGAATTTGGCTATTTCTTAGGTTTTCCAAACCAAGAAGTGAAACAGGCTCTTTACGAGGTTGTGCTGCCAAGCCTGACCATGAAATCAGAAAGCGATATTATCAGTCTGCAAGGCAGTCTGTTCCGCCAATTGGGTACCGGGCAAATCGCAGATGCCATGAAAACGTTAAAAGCATTGGTTGCCGATGTGCCTTACAGCAACAAGAAACTTGCCTCGATGGATATGGAAGAGCGCTACCGTCTCATCATCAGTACTATTCTGAATGCCATCGGTCTGAAAGTGGAGGTGGAACACATGCTTGCAACAGGAAGGATTGACCTCATCGCCCAAACTTCACGCTACATCTACGTGATAGAACTGAAACTGAAAAATAATGGTGGTAAAAAGGCTGCCATCCAGCAGATACTGGATAACAAATACCTGGAGCCTTTCCAAGCAGACAAGCGAAAGGTGATAGGCCTCGGCATAGAACTGGACGAGGAAGGAAAAGGGCTATTGGATTGGGGAATTACTGAAGAATAAAAACATAGAAGAAGAGGGCGTGCAAAGACTATATCTTGCACACCCTCTTCTTTTTTCCGATTCCTACAATATCTCCAACTGATCCTTTACCGCCTTATAGCAGCGGCGGGAAACCGTGATTTCTTCCTGGTCGAAGGGAGGAGAAAAGATGCAGCGGAGCGTATAGTTCTCGATGCAGAGAAGATAATCGAGATTGATGATGCAATCCTGACGCACCTGAGCCAGAGAAGGCGACATGGAAAGGATGGTCTTTGCCGTGGCCTGCCTCTTCAATTTATAAACCTGCCCATTCGACAATTTCAACTGCCAAAGATGAGTAGCCTCATCAAAAGTGCAACTGAACACATCATCGGGCTTCAACATCAATAAACCCGAAATGGTCTGAATGGCAAGACGCTTGGCTGCTGTTCCCAGCAACCCATTCATTTCCGAAAAATCCTGAGCCTTCTGAGAAGCCAAGGCTGATTCAGAAGAACAGGAAGAGGACTCAGGAACGGAAGAAGCATCTTCATCCACATCATCTCCATCTTTCATTTTCTGCCGGATTCGGTCTACTACCAGTTCAAACTCATCCTGCTGATAAGGTTTCAACAGGAAATCGAAGGCAGAGGCCCTGAGCGCATCAATCATATACTTATCGAAGGCGCTGTAGAATACTACGATGAGCTCCACCGGCATTTCTTCTCTCAGAGACTGCAATACCTCAAAACCCGTCTGCCCAGGCATTTCAACATCGATGAACAGCACATCGGGCTGTATGCTCATCACCAGATTCTTTGCCGATACCGCCGAAGAGGATGTGGCAATCACCTCAAAATCTTCCAGAGTTGCCAAATCGTCCTGCAACCTGCGGATGCTCTGTGGTTCATCGTCCACAATCACAACCTTAATTCTATCTTGCATTGCTTGCATATTATTTCGTTTTAAATTCTTATGAAAAGTTTCTTACTTAAAGACATTATAATCGTAATTACATGGAACTCCGACACTTACACGCATTCCTCTATTTCTGGTACCACCCTTCTCTTCTGATGTTCCTCTGTTGCTCTGCATCTTGAAGAACATCTTGCGTTCGTTGCTTGCATTAAGCATTTCGATGGTACTGTTCAGAATTCTCAATCCGGTTCCCGTACTGGCAGCACAATTTTTCTTTTTCTTGCCAACGGTACCCGAATCTCCACATCCGTTGTCTGTAACATCTATGCGGAGCATATCGTCCTCAACCCAGATATTTACATCCAGCAAAGGCTTATCTTCCGTCTCTTCCATTCTCACAAAAGCATGTTTCAAGGCATTCTCTACAGGAATTTGGATAATCATAGACGGCAGCATGAGCTTCATATCCACATCCTTGGCTATATGGAACCGAGGTTTCGGGAGAAACGGATTGGTTTCATGGCGAAGGGAAGAATAACCCATCACCATCTGCAATTCTTCCTCCAGGCTTACCGCCATCTTATCGCATGTAAGCAAGTAGGAACGGAGTATCTGTATCAGGAGATGAAGCGGCTTGACATTAACCCCCTTCGGAAGATTAGATACGAAGATATTGAGCACATTAAATACAAAATGAGGCGAGAAACGATTGCGCACATTCTCCATCTTCAGAGCCATCATCCGGTTCATCTCCTCATGATGCTGATGCTTGCTGCGCATCCATTTGTAACGGATGAAAGCGATGAGAGCCAACACGCTCATTACCAGCAAGCCGATAATCAGGAGCAGGATGACTCTAAAGGATCTGACCTCTGCTTGCGTGGTGCTAAGGGATAAATCACGGCGAACGATGGCCGTATCCTGCTTGAATCTCAATTCATTCTCCTGAACATTCGAAACCATCGTAGCGTTACGGAGCGAATCGTCGTACTGATTCATCAGTTTCTGATATTGCAGAGCCTTGGCATATTGTCCCTTGCGCTCACAAAGAGCCGCCAGTCCCTTATGATAAAGGTAAAGATAATTAGGCGACATCTTGGAGAGATCGTATGGCTTGTTCAAAATCTCAGTAGCCTTCGCCAGACTATCCTGCTTCAGAGCCAGAGATGCATTCAACCCATCCACATAGAACTGTACATCGCTCTGCATGGAGGGCTGGGCAAAGAAGAATTTCGTGGTAAGAGTCAGATATTTCTGTGCAGAATCCAACCGGTTGAGTTCCAGATAAGTCTGTCCGAGATTAGCATCAACAATAGCCGTCGCCAGGGGCTGTTCCATCTGCCGTGTAGCCTTTTGAGCCTTCAGGAAGCATTTCAGAGCCTCAGCCGGTTTTTCCTGACTGCTGTACACATTTCCCCAACTGTTGTAAAAGAAATGAACATCTTTCGGATTCTTTGGCGGATACAGGCGTTCAGCCTTCTGGAAATAATGATGCGCCAGCTGATAGTTCTGCAAATCATTATAAACCTGTCCCAGTCCTGAGAGAATACTGTTCTGGGCTTCATGCTGATTCAGAGAATCTGCCAGGAAATAGGCACGGCGATACCAGGAAGAAGCATCCGCCAGCTTACCCATCTGTCTGGACGCATCGGCAATATTGATACATACATCAATCGCCTCGCCGCAACTGTCAAGGTTCATGATTTCATGATAAGCTTTCTCATAATAAATTAAAGCCTCCTTCCTCTTGCCGGAAACCAGCAAAAGTATGCCTTGCAGATTATCTACATAAGAAAGAATTCTGTTGTCAGGAGTTTGTTTGCAATAAGCGTTAACCGAATCTATCAACGACTGGCATTGGGCATCAGCCCCCTTCATATAATAACATTTAGCTATTAATAATTTTTTCCATTGATCGCTTTTATCGGGATTACCTTCACATTTGAAATTTCTTATCAGCATGATCATCGAATCAGGATGACTCTGCATGAGAGATTGGTGACCAGACACAAATTCATCGATATCTTTATGCCACGACTCATCACCCTTCTGCCGATGAGAACAAGCGGCAAACAGCAGCATCAGAACGAATAGCCACAGAAGGCACAGTCCGTTCTTAATCTGCATCGTCATTATCTTTCTATATACACTTACCATGATAGACTATTTAAATGAATTTATGTTTCAGTTGCGAAAGTACAACAAAAAATCCAAATAAACAAAAAAATAACTGAAAAACTCATTTTTTATATAAAATATGAACTAAAACGCGTTTAAATGTGTATCTTTGTAGCATGGAAATGCAATTATTTAAAAACATCACCCCCCAAAATATGCCTGAAAGGATGAACAATCCATTCAGCTACAAACCTCATCCGCTCTGCATCGAAGCATGCAGAGAGTTGCAGAATGAACTCTCACAGCGAAACGACTGGCGGGAGGAAATAGATCGTGGAAAGATGTTCGGCGTACTCATCGTAGAAGCCGACAACAGTAAGATTGGCTATCTGAGAGCTTATAGCGGACAGATTGGCGGCAGAAGCGACTGGGAAGGTTTTGTGCCAGCCGTTTTCGATTATCTTCAACCCGACGGATATTTCAAGGTACATGAGGCTGAGATTTCGGAAATGAACCAGCAAATCAGACAGTTTGAAGCCAACGAAACCCTGAAAAAGGCGAAAAACCTGATTGATGATTTGCAGCAAAAGCGCCAGGAAGTTATCGCAAACTATCAGACAAAGATAAAAGAAGCAAAGGAAAAGCGAGATGCAAGGCGCCAGGAAGCCCTTTCGGCAGGAACGCCCCTGAGCGAGGAAGAGGAGAAAGCGATGATAAAAGAGAGCCAGTTTATGAAGGCAGAACTGAAGAGGCTGAAAAAGTCGATAAACGAAAAGACGGCGTACGAAACGCTATATGAAAACTACGAAAAGGATTTGAAAAGTGCGAAACAGCTCCGCAAACAGTTATCTGAAGAACTTCAGCAATGGCTGTTTTCGAAATTCCAGATGCTGAATGCGGAAGGAGAAACCAAGGATCTGCTGGAGATTTTCAAGGACGAGGCGGTTAAGATTCCACCTGCCGGAAGTGGAGAATGCTGCGAACCGAAACTGCTGCAATATGCCTACCAGCATGGCTACAAGCCTCTGCAGATGGCGATGTTCTGGTGGGGAGAGAGTCCGAAAGAAGAAATCAGACATCATCTTCAGTTTTATCCTGCCTGCAACGGAAAATGCAAACCGATACTACATTGGATGCTGCCTAAAACAGTCTTTGAAACCCAACAGACCGAAACTACTATGTATAATAAGGTGGAAACGCTCTACGAAGACCGTGAACTGGCAGTCATCTATAAGCCCGAAGGTTTACTCTCGGTTCCGGGGAAAGATGCAGCCCAGCCTTCCGTCTACGCTCTGATGCGCAGGAAATATCAGGAAGCTACCGGTCCGCTCATCGTCCATCGTCTGGACATGGCAACAAGCGGACTGATGATTATTGCCAAGACCGAGTTTGCCTATCATCGCCTGCAGAAGGAGTTTCTGAATCATCGGGTTCAGAAGAAATACGTAGCCATCGTTTGCGGAAAAGACAAGGAATCGTGCAACCGGATTCTGAAAGAAGCTGAAGGCGGAAGAGGTTACATCTCGCTCCCCCTGATAGCAGATTTTCTAGACCGTCCACGACAGATGGTAAACCGCGAACAGGGCAAGGAAGCCATTACAGAATACGAGGTTCTAGAGCGTATTGACGATACCCATCTTCGCCTGACGCTCTATCCTAAAACGGGCAGAACGCACCAGCTGAGAGTGCATTGTGCTCATCAGGAAGGTCTGAATGCCCCTATCATCGGCGATCCTCTCTATGGCAACGAGCCGGCAACAAGACTGCATCTTCATGCAGAGGAAATCACATTTGAGCACCCGATGACGGGAAAGAAAATGACTGTAACAAGAAAGGCTGATTTCTAACCGAAACCAGCCTTTCTTCATATCTGCGGATGACAGAATCCGCAGAAACAGATGAAAACATCGTAACATCAGACAAAGAACATCACGATAACCTGAGCTATCACCACTCTGATAAACATGCCGAGCGGATAAACCGTAGCATAACTGATACTTGGCGTATCGCCATCCAGCGTCTCGTTGGCGTAAGTAAGCGCCATCGGATTCGCCATACTTCCACAGAGGATTCCGCAGATACTGCCGAAGTCATACTTCTTGGTCTTCAGGATGATAAGACCTACGACAACCACAGGCACAACCGTGATAAGGAAACCGATGCCTACCCACATCAAACCTTCCGGACGGACTACCGTCTCGAAGAACTGTCCACCAGCCGCCAATCCCAGGCAACCGAGATAGAGGGCAAGACCCAGTTCTCGCAGCATCAGCCCCGCACTTCGCGTCATGTAAGAGATGAAATGCACACGAGGCCCCAGCGCACCAATCAGAATACCCATCACGATAGGACCACCGGCAATACCCAGACGCACTGGAGCCGTCATTCCAGGAATATCCAGAGGAATGGTTCCTACGGCAAGACCGAGAATGATTCCGAGGAAGATAGCGCCGAGGTTCGGCTCGTTCAGGGTCTTTACGGCATTACCCAGAAACTGCTCTACATGGTCGATACTCGTAGGGTCGCCAACTACCGTCAGTCGGTCGCCGTACTGCAGACGGAGGTCATCTGTAGCAAGCAGACGGATATCACCACGAAGCACTCGGCTCACATTCACACCATAGGAATTTCGCATCTGCAGACTGCCCAGGCGCTTGCCGTTCAGTCCCGGACGGGTAACAACGATAATGCGGCTTTCAACCTTCGCATCAATCGCATTCCAGTCTACCTTATCATTATTCCACTCCTTATCCACCTTCTTTCCGAAGAGAATCTGCATCGCCGAAACCTCGTCCTTATTGGTAACCACGAGCACATTATCATTCGTATGAAGAACCGTATCAGCCTGAGGAACTATCACCTGTTCGCCTCTCCACACACGGGAGATGATGAACTTGCGATGCGTCATCATCGTAATCTCTGCGATGGTATTGCCGTTCAGGGCAGGATTCACGATTACGTATTGTCCGACAGACGTATGGTCGTCATCATCATTATTGCGAATCTCCAGATCTTCCGGTTTCACAAAGAGTTTGCGCAAGAGCATCATCGCCAGAATAACGCCCACTACACCCAAAGGATAAGTAACAGCGCAGCCCAGAGCCGCTCCTTCGCTAGGCAAGCCCAACTGCTGCAACGCCTGCTGGGCAGCACCAAGGGCAGGCGTATTGGTTGTGGCGCCACACAGGATACCCATCATATCAGGCAGACTGATTGGCAAAATCCAGCACAAGCCGAGCGAGAACAAGGTTCCCACCAGGATGACAGCCAGACTCCAGAGATTGAGCGAAATGCCTTCGTGACGCATCGAACCGAAGAAGTTAGGACCCACATAAAGACCCAGCACATACACAAACATGGTAAGGCCGAAACTTTCTGCAAACTCCAGCATGTTCTGGTCAATAGAGAGCCCTAGATGCCCTGCTATAATACCCACGAAGAATACGAAGGCTATGCCAAGGGAGATTCCTTTGACATGAATCTTACCAAGGGCAAGACCCAAAGTACAAATCAAAGACAGGATGACGATGCCTTGCACCGCCGAATGCACGTTGATTAAATTATCAAACCACATAATGTTTCTTTATATCTATTCTAGATAATATTTTAAAATTGCTTTTTCTTGATGCAAAGGTACATTAAAATGCGAACAAAACAAAATAATTCCCATTTTTTTTTGTATTATTCTCGATTTGCAGTACCTTTGCATCCGCAAAATGTAATAAGAATGAAAGATATTTGTTGTATTGGGCACGTAACAAAGGATAAAATCGTGACCCCGAGCAGTACGGTTTACATGGCTGGCGGCACCTCTTTTTATTTTGCCTACGCCATCAACCAATTGCCAAAGGATGTAAGTTTCTCGCTCATTACGGCGATGGATCCTACCGAGAAGGAACCGGTTGAAAAGATGCTCAAGGCTGGAATAGACGTCACCTTGAACCCATCGCGCAATACGGTTTTCTTCGAGAATATTTATGGCGATAATCCTAACGACCGTAAGCAGCGTGTGCTTGCCAAGGCAGATCCTTTCACCATCCAGCAGCTGGAGCATGTAGAGGCCAAGGTCTTCCACCTGGGCAGTCTGCTGAGCGATGATTTCTCGCCAGAAGTGGTTGCCTTTCTTGCCAAGAAGGGAAAAGTTTCCATCGATGTGCAGGGATATCTGCGCGAGGTGAGAGACGAGAAAGTTTACGCCATCGACTGGAAGGACAAGCTCGATGTGCTCAAGAACACCTATTATCTGAAGGTGAATGAGACCGAAATGGAGACCATTACCGGACTGAAGGCCCCGAAGGAAGCCGCCAAGCTGATTCATGCCTGGGGCGTAGCCGAGGTTATCATCACCCTGGGTAGCGAGGGTTCGCTGGTTTATGTAGATGATACGTTCTACGACATTCCAGCCTATCCTCCTCATGAAGTAGTAGATGCTACCGGATGCGGCGATACCTATTCGGCAGGCTATCTCTACAAGCGCCTGCAGGGAGCCAATCCGGTAGAAGCCGGCAAGTTTGCGGCAGCCATGTGTACCATCAAGCTGGAGCACAACGGACCATTCAACCGCACCATCGAAGATGTAATGAAAATCATCAGATAACAGACGGGGCAATCCCTACTTTGAAGAGAAAGGCAGTTTCCTACATGCAGGAAACTGCCTTTTTTCTTTGAGTTCACCCTCCTTTTAGCCTCTGAAAATATGTTGTTTAGCAACTTTTTCCATATATGGACCATTATGAACTTGTATAACACCACATTTTTTCATACCTTTGCAGAGTAAATGAAACTGACAGTTCCAGATACACCTAGGAAAAGTAATCATAAAAAACAAAGAAATCATGAAACAGAAGAAGCATCTAGCAATCGTAGGGAGCATGCTACTCGCATTAACAGCATGCTCTGGTGGCAGTTCCGAACTGGACCCGACACCAAAGCCTACCCCATCAGCAAAAGTGCCTATCAGCATCAGCACTTCGATACTAAGCCGTGCTACAGATCTGGCTTTCGAAGCGGGCGACCAGATAGGCCTGTTTGTCGTCAACCATCAAGCCGACGGCTCTGCCGCAACACTCCAAACGACAGGTAACTATATAGACAACACGAAATTCACCTATGATGGAACCTGGAAGGCTGCAACTCCAACCTACTGGAAAGACAACAGCACCCACGCCGATTTCTACATTTATTATCCATATACAAGTTCTATCAGCAACATAGAGGCGATGCCTTGGACTGTAAATGCAGACCAGAGTACAACCGAGAACTACAAGGCTAGCGAACTTCTGATAGGCAAGACTACAGATGCGGCTCCTACAGAAAGCGCCGTAAAGATAGACGCCAAACACGTGTTGAGCCAGATGATTATCAACCTCGTGGCAGGAAACGGATTTACAGAGGCTTCGCTTGCTGCAGCCAAGATTAGCGTAAAAATCAACCGCTTAAAGACACAGGCTACAGCCAATCTTTCTACAGGTGCCGTAACAGCCAAGGGCGATGATACAGACCTCATTCCGCTCAAGGAAGAAGGCAACAGCTACAAGGCGCTCATCATTCCGCAAGCCGTAGGCGAAGGAAATCTCATTACCGTAAATGTTGACGGCAGAGATTTCAATCTTCCTAAGTCATCCAAGTTTTCCGCTTTCGAGGCAGGCAAGAAGCATAAGTTTACCGTTACGCTCAGCAAGACCAGCAACGGCGTGAATGTAAACATCAGCAAGTGGGAAGACGACGGTATCGACTATGGTGGTACAGCCGAATAAAAAAGTACAGACGATTTTCTATTCTATAAATAATACGAGATGATCTTTCTTCTAGAGAAAAGTCATCTCCCCAAAACGAATTATTTATGAAAAGAGTAAAACATACCTTATTATATCTGCTTGCGGCAGGAGCCATGCTTCTGACAGGCTGTAGCGATGACTTCTTCGGCGACAAGACCGAGCAGCACGACAGCAACCGCATCCAACTCTCGGGCGATATCGACCAGCTTGCCGTAACCCGCGTCAACGACAACGGTTTCTGCAACGGCGACGTGATGGGCGTTTATATCGTAGATTACGAGGGAAACAAGCCGGGAACCTTGAAGGTAAACGGCAACCGTGGCGATAATGTGCGCCACACTTTCGATGAGCCTAACTATAAGTGGAACTCCGCTTATGACCTTTTCTGGAAAGACAAGCATACGCATATTGATGTGTATGGTTACTATCCTTTTGCCAATCCTGAGAGCATAGAGGATTATCAGTTTGAAGTACAGAAAGACCAGAGCAAGGCTACCGAGAATGGCGAAATGGGTGGCTACGAAGCGAGCGATTTCCTCTGGGGCAAGGTGTCAGATGTGGCTCCTACCACCAGCGTAATCCGTTTGCCTATGGCGCATCGCATGTCTAATGCCCGCGTTACCCTGATTCAGGGTTCCGGTTTTGCCGAGGGCGAATGGGCGAATCTGGAAAAGATTGTTCTGACAGCCAACGTAGCCCGCAAGGCAAGCATCAACCTTTCTACTGGCGAAATCAAGACAGCAGGTGCTGTAGAGAACACCATGACCATCCCATCTCGTACTAACGACGAGTGGCGCACCATCGTGGTTCCTCAAACCGTGGCAGCCGGCACAACCCTCTTCAGCATCACCATCGGCGGCGTGCCTTATAAGTTCACTAAGAACGAGGCTTTTACCTATGTATCTGGCAAGATGATGAACTTCGGTATCAAAGTAGATAAGCAGACCGGAAGCGGCGCTTACAAACTTACTTTGGTAAGCGAAAGCATTACTCCTTGGGAGAATGATTTGGTAAGCCATGATGCTACGGCGAAGGAGTACGTGGTTATCAACTCAACGAAAGGGCATCTGAAAGAGGCGATTGCTTCGGCTAATAAGGACTATACCAAGATTAAGAATCTGAAGATTACTGGTGAAATTAGTGCACAGGATTTCTATTTTATGAGAGACTCTATGGAGAATCTTGCGGCATTGAATTTAAAGGAAGTAATTATTAGAGGTGGAGAACAGAGATTGACAGGTGGAGCTCAAGGAGTGTATCCGCATAATGATTATGAAATTCCATATGAAGCATTACGAGGCAAGAAATCTTTAAATCTTCTTGTTCTTCCTGACAAATTGACTAAAATAGGAATTGCTGCATTTGCAGACGACCAAAATATAACGGGTTCTCTGATTATTCCAGAAGGAGTTACGGAAATAGAAGTCGGTGCATTCTATGATTGCCGTTCTATGAATGGAACTCTTTCACTACCAAGTACACTCAAATATTTAGGACGAGGTATTGACCTTTGGTGGTATGGAGGTGTGTTCACGTATTGTGGTTTTACGAGTGAACTCATATTGCCAAATAACCTCGAATGCATTGCAGGCAATAACACTTTTGCTGGTTGTGAAGGCTTACATGGAGAGTTAAGGTTCCCTGAAAAACTTACAGAAATTAGCGATGGAGCATTTAATGGATGCAAAAGCTTAACTGGTAGTATTACAATACCACAAGGTGTTCACAAATTACCAACTAGTGTTTTCCAGTATTGTGACAATCTGAATGGAACACTAACTCTTCCTGATGGTATAACGTCTATTGGATACAACTGTTTCCAAGGCTGTGCCTTAAAGGGCGAACTTAAATTGCCGAAAAACTTAACAGTTATTGCTGACGAAGTTTTCAATGGTTGTGATTTCTCAGGGGAACTTGTTCTGCCAAAAACGATTAGAAGCATTGGTAAAAGAGCATTTGCCAACAACTGGCGATTAATGGGTATAGTTGAATTTCCAGAAGGTTTACAGTCGATTGGTGCTGGAGCATTTGCAAATTGTAGAATGATAGAAGGTCTCGTCTTTCCAGAGAGTTTGGAAAGCATTCGGGCAGAAAATAGTTACAACGAAGATGGGGGAGCTTTCCAAGGGTGCTATGGTATAAATAGTATCGTTTGTAAAAGTGATATGCCTGCTTATGTACAAGGTAAAGTTTTCGATGGCGTAGCCAAGGATAACTTCACTCTCGAAGTTCCAGAGTCTGCCATTTCCCAATATCAGGCAGCACCAGGCTGGTGCGACTTCAAGCGAATCGCAGCTCACCACGAGCTCGTTTGCCGTCCATCTGTAGCCTGCGCCTTGAGCACGGAGCATAAGCAGAAACTGGTAATTAACGCAGAAGGCGAATGGGAAGTAGCCAGCAAGCCAGACTGGTGTGAGGTTTCTCCTGCCAGCGGCAACAAGAAAACTGAAGTTACTTTGACCATCAAGGGAATGGCTAAGAATGCTGATAGTCGTGATGGAAAGGTGGTGTTCCGACTGAAGGACAAAGACTACACCCACGAATGTAGCGTTTCGCAGTATGGTTATGAATATGGCGAGGACGAATGGATTACCCTGCAGAAGGCTACCAAGGGCAACAATGGTGGAATCAATATCGTGCTGCTCGGCGACGGCTTTAGCGCAAAGGATATTGCCAGCGGAAAATATCTGAAGGATATCAAGCAGGAAGTGGAGTATTTCTTCGGTATAGAGCCTTACAAGACTTACCGTGATTACTTCAACGTCTATACCGCCATTCCGCTTTCTACGGAATCGGGCGTAGGAACCGTGAACACCATCCGCTACAACCGATTCAATACCACCTTTACCGGTGGCGTAGGATTGAAGGCAGATTATGACGAAGTATTCGATTATGCTCTGGGCGCTCCAACCGTCAACAAGGGCAATCTGAATCAGACCCTGATCATCATGGTTCCTAATTCTACCGATTACGGCGGCATCTGCCAGATGTGGGAAGATGGTTCGGCTATTGCTTTCTGTCCGCAGAGTACCTACGGTTATCCGCTCGATACCCGCGGCGTCATCCAGCATGAGGCAGGCGGACACGGATTCGGAAAGTTGGGCGATGAGTACATTTATCACAACGCCTTCATCGATTTCTGCGACTGCACCTGCTGCGGACACGTTCTTGAATTCAACGGAGCCAAGTCACTCGGCTGGTTTGATAACCTGGAACTTACCGGCAAGATGCATAGCGTAGGCTGGAGTCATCTGATTTTCGACGACCGATATAGCGACATCGTAGACATCTACGAGGGAGGCTACATGCACAACCGAGGCGTATTCCGTTCGGAGCCGAACTCCTGCATGAACAACAATATTCCTTACTACAGCACCATCAGCCGTGAGAGTATCGTGAAGCGCATCAAGGCTTATGCCGGAGAAACCTACAGTTTCGAAGATTTCGTTAAGAACGACAAGCGAGATGCGGGAATCGTAGAGAGCCGTGCTTTCGGCGGCAATGGCGACCAGCGCACATCCGGAACCTACCAGCATGCTCCAGTCTTCCATAAAGGCAGTCCGCTGAAAATGGCAAAGGTTAGAAAGCGTCGCTAAGGGCGAGGGCAAGGTAAATCAGAATATGGACCATTAAAACAAGAAAAAAAATGAAGAAACATATAATAAGATACGCCAGTTTTGCGTTGGCTATATTAGGAATGGTTTCATGTAGCGAGGAGGTGGAAACAACCTCCCGCTACAAGGATGCCCAATCTACGCCGATGACTTTTGCCGTAAACTATCCCGGCCAGAGCCGTGCCACGGCAACCAGTTTCGAGTCAAACGACAAGATAGGTCTCTACGTGGCAGAAAGCAAGGCTCCACTCGAAATAGGCGGCAATCTCGTGAACAACGAAGCGCTCACCTACGATGGCAACAAATGGGAAGCCGCACGCACCCTCTATTGGGACGAAGGCACCTACAACGCCTACGCTTACTACCCATACATCCAGGGCATAAGCAGCACGACAGACCAGCCTTTCAGCGTAGCCCTCGACCAGAGTACCCCGAAGACGGCAACTGCACCCGGCGGTTACGAGGCAAGCGACCTGCTCTTTGCCACCAGCAAGAACATCCAGGCATCCAACTCCCCTATCAGCCTCAACTTCAAGCACATCATGAGCAAGCTCAAGATACGTCTGATCAAGGGCGAAGACTTTGAGGGAGACATGCCTACCCATGCCCAGGTAACCATCCACAGCACGGTACCTACAGCCACCATCGACCTTCAGGCAGGCGTGGCAACCCGTTATGTGAAAGGAACCCAGCAGAGCATCATCGCCCATCAGGAGAGCGACTACATCTACTCGGCCATCATCGTGCCTCAACGCATCGAAAACCGAAGACCACTCATCGAGGTGGTAATGAAAGGTGTAAGTTATCTCTACGAGAGCAGATTCCAGTTTAAACCCGGAACCGAACATCTTGTCAACTTCATCATTTCAGACAACCCAGACCAGGTGAAGATAGAGATAGGCGGCGAGATTCAGAACTGGGGGAAATAAATAAGAAAGCCTTTCTCCCGAAGGGCTATGAATGATAAGAATACATAGAATTATAAATGAAGAAGACGATATTGATATTATCCCTTCTAGCACTCCTTCTCGGAGGATGGGTGGCAGCCTTGTGGCTGCTGCCCTCTGCCGTTTATAAAGGCGACTGTCAGGAAATCCGATACGGAGTGAACGAAGGACTGGAACTTGTAGAACAGGACAACGGCGCGAAAGGCAAGCGATACGTGGTAGAAGATGCAGACGGAAACGAGCTGTTTACCATCCCTTTGCGTAGCTGTCTGCTAGACACCCGTTTCCGCAACGGGCAGCTCCGGTTCCGCGAGCAAAACTCTAAGAGAGAGGGATTTATCGACCGCCAGGGTATGGTAGTATTCACAGAAGACAATAAAAATGCGGTTCCGGAAGCCAACAGGCAGCAGGCGCAGATGCTGATGAACGGAGAGACGGAAGAAGGCACGAAGAGTGCGGCTGATTACCAACCGGAAGAACAGGCAAGCAGGCAAGCGAATGCACCAAAAGCAGGAAAGACCAGCCATCTTTCGCAGGTAAATCTCAAGACGATGGCACAGTCGAATCCTTTCTACAAGGAAGCCTCGAAAATCATGCAGGGCAAACTCACAGAGACCGATGCCAGACGCCGCCATACCATCCTCAACTACTGCGAACATTTCCGCAGAGCCTATACCACCAAGGATCTAGATTTCCTGAAACAGGTGTTTAGCGACAAGGCACTCATCATCGTAGGAAACGTGATAAAACCAGTAGCCAACGACAACAAGTGTCAGGCTGAAGCAAAGGTAACCTACGCCATTCACTCGAAGAAAGACTATATTTCAAGACTGGCGAAGGTATTTACAGCCAACCAGAAGATAGACTTGAAATTCTCGGGATTCCGCATCATGCGCCATCCTACGATGGACGGCATTTACGGCGTCACCCTCCGGCAGCAATACAAGAGCGACCGCTACGCAGACGACGGCTATCTCTTTCTGCTCTGGGATTTCCGCAACCCGTCCATACCACTCATCCACGTGCGCACCTGGCAACCGGCAGGAACCGTACATAGCGGAGACGATGTAATCAGTATACAAGATTTTAATTTAGAATAATATGATGATACTCTTATTCATATTAAGCCTGTGGTCAGCATCCGTTCAGGCACAAGAGTTTTCGGTAGCAGGTTTCCGTCTGTTGCCCAACGACGTGAGTGCCTTTATCACCCCCGTGCGCGACCTCAACGATGAACCTTGCGCCCTGGTGAAGGTAGAAGCGCCCTCCGACTTTGCCTTCTCCACCCCGCTCGGCATCGTATCGCGAAAAGATAAAGTGGGCGAAATCTGGCTCTATCTTCCTAAAGGCTCCAAACTGCTCACCATCAAGCATCCGGAATGGGGCGTGCTCCGCGATTACCGGTTCAGCAAACCGCTGGAAAGCAGAATGACCTACGAGCTGAAACTGAAACTGCCCAAGCCTACTCCTATCATCCAGGAGAAGCACGACACCATCGTAGAGATAAAGACGGTAATAGATACGATTGCCATCCCACAAGTACGTAAGAAGATGCCACTCGCCCTCTACACGCTCGCCACGCTATCCCTTCATGAAGACGGACCGTCCTATGGTCTCTTCTTCGCCCTGATGCGCCGCCACGGCTTCTTCATCCATGCCAGCAGCAACCTCAAGAGCATAGGCAGCACAGAGGGAACCTGCAACAAAGAAGGTTTCACGCCGGGCAGCAGCATCAAACCTTATTATACAGGCAATACACGCCACCAGAACTACACCTTTACCGCTGGAGCCATCCACCACATCACGCATGGCTTCTGTCTCTTCGAAGGCATAGGCTACGGCAAAGCCGCTACAGCCTGGCAGCAGACCGAGAGCAGCGGAGGCGGATACCTGCTCAACGAAGACCTTACCCACAAAGGCTTCGCAGCCCAGCTGGGTGTGCTCGCCTCGTTCAACAGAGTGAGCATCGCAGCCTCAGCCATCACCATCGCCGGGAAACAATGGCAGGGCAGCATCGGCATAGGTATTAAAATAGGAAAACAAAAGAAGTAAGAAATGAACATAAAAAGCATATTACGGAGCATCAGATTTCTTGCCCTCCTGATAGGAAGCATGATGATGGCAGGATGCAGCAATAGCGATAAGCCTGCTTATCTGGAGCCGCACCTGATAACCACAGAGGCGACCCACATCACCCGAACAGAGGCTACCCTCAACGGGGCAGCTACCATAGAGGGAGAAACAGAAATGCCGAAACTCCTGTTCAGATACGGCACTTCGGAGAGCATGAACCTCAATACCAGCGAGGTTCATGCCCAGGGAGCTGACGTCTCGCTGGTTCTGACGGGGCTCAAAGCGGGCACTACCTATTATTATATGCTGCAGGGCAACAACGGGCGAACAACCACAACCAGCAACATGATGAGTTTCACCACCCAGCCCAATATAAGTCCGAAACTATCGTCGGCTACACTCTTGAGTCACGGACCGATGAGCGCATTCGTAAGCTACGAAATAACCGATGATGGTGGCGAGCTGATGACCGAAACCGGATGCTACGTTTATCTGACCGGCGAGCCGGAGAACAAGCAGAAATGCATCGTAGAAAACTTTGACGGAAAGAAGGGAAAAATCAAGTTGCGCATCGGAAATCTGGAGCGGAATGCTCACTATGAATTCCAGCCTTTCGCCCGGAATAGGGTAGGAGAAACCATAGGAACCGCCATCAAATATGATACGAGCGACGCCATTACGCTAAACGAAACAGGTGAACTGATCCAGCTGATGGGCAATCATCTTTACGAATATATCCAGTTGACCATAGCCGGAACCCTGAACGGCGAAGACCTCAGCTGTATGAGAATGATGATGGGGCGCGACAACGATAACGCAGTCACCCCCGGCAAGCTATCGGATATAGACCTTACCGATGTTCACCTCGCAGCAGGCGGAATGGTAGGTCCTTATCATCACGAAGCTGCAGAAAACCAGATTGTGCAAGGCACATTTGCCGGTTGCGAAAAGCTCACCCACGTAGTTCTCCCAGCCGATGCAACCACCATAGAGAAAGATGCATTTGCCGATTGTACTTCGCTCCGCGAGATAGAGATTCCTGCCTCAGCAGGCAGCATTCTCCCTTCCAGCGGATGCACGGCGCTCGAAGCCCTTACGGTTTCGCCTGCCAACGCTAACTACAAGAGTCAGGACGGCGTGCTGCTGAATGCAGAGGGCAACAGAATCGTCTGGTTTCCGATGGGCAAGAAGGGCAAATACACCCTTCCTTCCGCCTTTACCTCCATTGGCGCCTACGCTTTCAAGGAATGCAGCATCGAGGCGTTTTATCTGTCAGACAACGTCAAAACATTAGGTCAAGGCGCCTTCATGGACAGTCAGATAAAGGAAATACATCTCGGGGCAGGCATCAAGCTGATTCCTACAGGCGTTTTCCAAGGCTGCCGGAAACTCACGAAAGTGTATCTGGGAGCCAACACAGAACAAATCAGCAACTACGCCTTCGATGGAAGTCCGCTTACCGACCTTTATGTTTCAGCTTCCATGATTCCTTACTGCGAAGAAAACGCCTTCGCCAATAAGGTAGAAGGCTTCTTCGCCACCTGCGTGCTCCACGTGCCTGCAGGCATGAAAAAGAAGTATCAGAACCATAAGATATGGGGTAAATTCACCCATATAGTAGAAGAATAAAAATGTTGAATAATCATATAATTAAAAGATAAATTATGACAACACCCGAAATAGAAGAGCTCAAATCGCTCGTAGAACAGAAATACGGCAAGATTCTTGCCACGACAACCGACTTCGAAGAGTTTTCACTCTATCTGGAGAAGAAAACAAGTGGAACTATTTCGCCATCCACCCTCAAACGACTCTATGGTTATGTGAGCGACAATCACAAGCCACGCATGGTAACCCTCGATGTGCTTTCCCAATATATCGGTCATCGGAACTACATGGAATTTACCCATTGGCTCAAGACAAGCACCAAGTACAACAGTTCCTTCTTCAAGGCAAACCAGCTGGTAAGTAGTGATTTACAAGAAGGCACTCTTGTTTCTATCGGTTGGAGTCCCAACCGTCTGCTGCAGCTCCGCTATCTGGGCGAAAGCACCTATGAAATAGAGAAGTCTGAGAACAGCAAGCTGCAGCCTGGCGACCGCTTCGTAACAGGCTGTTTCATCAAGGAACAGCCCCTCTTCCTGCCCTACATCGAGCGTAGCGGCGAGCGTACAGCCTCGTTCGTAGCCGGCAGAAACGGCGGACTTACCGTCATCAGCATCAACGAGAAATAAAATAACAGTAATCAAGAAAAAGAGGAATCCGTGAGCATGGAAGAAACTGAAGAAAAGAAGAAAAAAACGACATCGGGATTTACCGAGGATATCAGCAAGGAGATGAGCAATTCAAACCCCTTGCCTGTGGAGGATGCATTCAGCAATCTCCACCAATGCTACGTGTCTATTTCGGGCCATACACGCATCTTTACAGCCACCAAATACGGCAAGCGTTTCATGTTGAAATGTCTCAAGAACGATTTTCTCTACACCCCTATATACCGCCAGGCACTCGCCAAGGAGTTTGAAATAGGCCAGCAGCTGGAACATCCCAATATCTGCCGTACCATCGACCTGGAAAAGGTTGACAACCTGGGCACGGTAGTGGTGATGGAATATATTGACGGCGATAATCTGGAGCAGCTCATCAAGAAGAATGCCCTCTCGGCAGAACTCGCCCGCAAGATAGCAGGACAGCTGATGGATGCGCTGGAATACATGCACAACAAACAGATGATTCATCGCGATCTGAAGCCTTCCAACATCATGATTACACATAACGGACAGAACGTGAAGCTCATCGATTTCGGTCTCTCGGATAGCGATTCTTTCTGCGTATTGAAATCGCCAGCCGGAACTTCGGGCTATATTGCTCCCGAACAGATGCTACCAGCTGCCAAGGCTGAACCGCGTGCCGATATTTATTCTCTGGGCATGGTTCTGGGCGACATGGCCAAGGCTACGGGCGATAAGGCGCTCAGCAAGATGGCAGAAATCTGTAGTTGCCGCGACCCGCAAAGCCGTCCGCAAAACATCGCCCAACTGCGCCAACGCCTGTCCTGTACGCCCCGTTACCGCCACGCCTTGCTCCTGCTCTGTGTCCTCATCATCGCCCTACTGGCAGCCCTGGCCGGGAGTTATTATCATCTGGAGAAGAGTGCCCAAGAACCTGCATCTTCGGCAAGCGACAGCATTCAGCCCAACGACAATAAGGTAATCGACTATCAGCTTTGGGATAAATAAAGCAGGAACTTTAAACATATTTATCTCTTTTTCTTTCCATATTCGGCAGAAATACGCTACTTTTGCACCCTATATGGAACAGATTTCACCAATTCAGGCATTATTGCAGCAACGCACCCTGCTCCAGCTGGAGTATTATACCGAGAAAGAAGCCTTCCGCAAGCTTACCGAACAGATGGGCATGCAGCGGAAGGTGAAACGAGGTGATGCCTGGTTCCCACTACAGGTGGGAAAGAGCTTTTATAATTCGCTGAACCAGACAGCCATAGAGGTTTTCCGAACCTCTGACCAGGATATCGAGCACAATTTTGAGTTCGGTCGCCCCGTCATGTTCTTTATGGGCAAGAAGATGGGCAAGAATGAGAACCAGGGCAACGCAGCCCTTCAGCAGTCAGAAAACGCTTCAGACGCTAATCATAAAGTTCAAAATTCAAATCTCAAAGTTCAAAGTATAAATTATTTCTCCTTCACCGGAACCGTGAGTTATGTGGATGGCGACAGAATGGTGGTTACCGTACCCGATTCTGCCCCTCTGCTCGAACTTCAGCAGTCAACCGATCCTATCGGCGTACAGCTATCCTTTGACGAAACCAGCTACAAACTGATGTTCGAGGCCTTGGACCGCGTGATGAAGGCGAAGAACAACCGTCTGGCTTATCTCCGCGATTTATTCTATTCCCATCAGAAGGCAGGAAGATTCTCCTTCGAACCGATGAAGTTCCCTTGGCTCAATCCTACCCAGGAAAGGGCTGTAAACGAGGTGCTTTGGGCGAAGGATGTGGCCATCGTTCACGGACCTCCGGGAACCGGAAAGACAACAACCCTGGTAGAAGCCATCAACGAAACCCTGATGCGCGAAAGCCAGGTTCTGGTGTGTGCACAGAGCAATATGGCGGTAGACTGGATATCAGAAAAACTGGTGGATAGAGGCATCAACGTGCTCCGTATCGGAAACCCGACCCGCGTGAACGACAAGATGCTGGGCTTCACCTACGAGCGCCGTTTCGAGAGTCATGCTGATTACCCTCAGCTTTGGGCAATCCGCAAGGCAATCAGGGAATTAAGAAAGAACAGAAAGAAGGGTAGCGAAAACTATCATCAGAAGATGGACAGGCTGAAGAGCCGTGCTGCCGAGATAGAACTCCGCATCAACGCAGAACTCTTTGGCGAGGCGCGTGTCATCGCCTGTACCCTGGTAGGCTCAGCCCATCATCTGCTGGAAGGCATGAAGTTCGGTACCCTCTTTATCGACGAGGCTGCCCAGGCTTTGGAAGCTGCCTGCTGGATTCCGATGAAGAGAGCCAGCCGGGTGATTCTGGCAGGCGACCATTGTCAGCTGCCGCCTACCGTAAAGAGTATTGCGGCATTAAGAGCCGGACTGGGCAAGACCCTGATGGAGCGCATCGCCGAAAACAAGCCGGAGGTAGTAACCCTGCTGAAAATCCAATACCGCATGAACGACGAAATCATGCGATTCTCCAGCGACTGGTTCTACGGGGGCAAGGTGGAGAGTGCGCCTCAGATCAAATACCGCAGCGTATTGGATTATGACCATCCGATAACGTGGATTGATACTTCAAACGAGGAGAATCAGATAACGATAGAAGGAGAAGATGCTCCTGAGGATTCAGCATCCACATCATCTCCTGTATCTGCAGCCAATCAGAATTCTGATTTGAACTTCAAGGAGCAGTTTGTGGGCGAGAGTTTCGGGCGTATCAACAAGGCAGAAGCCGAGCTTACCCTGCTGACCCTGGCGGAATACTTCACCAAGATAGGCAAGCAGCGGGTATTGAGCGAGAGCATCGACGTAGGCATCATTTCGCCTTACCGTGCCCAGGTACAATATCTCAAGAAGCTCATCAAGAAGTATGAGTTCTTCAAGCCTTACCGCCGCCTGATAAGCGTGAATACGGTGGATGGTTTCCAGGGGCAGGAAAGAGACGTGATCCTCATCTCCCTGGTACGCTCCAACGACGAGGGACAGATCGGATTTCTGAAAGACCTCCGCCGCATGAACGTGGCGATGACGAGAGCCCGCATGAAGCTCATCATCCTGGGCAACAAGGACACGATGACGAAACATCCTTTCTACAAGAAACTGTGGGAGTATGTGGAAGCTATCAACAACAACGAATAAAATAAAGACTATTTTATGCTACAACGAGACTACATACAGCGGTTGATTCGCGAGTTTATGGCGGCACTCGAAAGAATGCTCGAAAAGAAAGAGGTGGAGGTGAGACGTGAGAAGATTAAGGAGCTCTACAATCAATACGTAGGTCCTTACGCCTTCTACAGCATCGCTACCATAGAAGACGTGATGAAGGCGATGGCAGGAATAGAGGACGAGGAGAAGCGACTCTCCAAGATGGACATGCTTGCCGAACTCTATTATCACGAGGCGGATACCGTGGGACAGCCCGCAAGAGATGAACTCCTGAACAAGGCGTTCATGCTCTTCGATTATGTGGAAGCCCACGGAGATACGTTCTCCATTGAGCGCCGCAACAAAATGGCACAAATCAGACAGAAGATAGGAGATGCGCTCAAATAAAGAGTGCATCCTCCTTTTTATATTTTTAGGATAACAAAAACTAATCATAAAGTTCAATGGTCAAAACTCAAAGTTCAAATTTCGATGCTGAGTGGCGTAATGGAAATGATAGCGAGATGCGGTGTGAGTCTCTGGCTGGTGCCAGCCCTGGCGTGGACGGGTGTCTGCTTCGGCGACCCTGTAGCGTGGGTCATGGCAGATCTCTTCCTCATTCCCGCCTTCCTGTGGCTTTACAAGCATCTGAAGAAGGAGCAAGTCCGATAGGGTATTTTTGACGTTTTAAAAATTTGCATTAAAAAATATTCTGCTAAGGGTTAGGAAAATGAAAATTCGATTGTAATATAGGCAAAAGAAAAGAAATAAAGTAATGCAAATAAACAAAGAAACGATAGAACAGCTCTTCCGGCAGCATTATCTGAGGATGTACCAATTGGCCAGGGTACTTCTGAAGGATGATGCAGCCAGCAAGGATGTGGTGAGCGAAGTCTTTGCCGATGTGCTCGACGGAAAGACTCAACTGGGTCTTGATAACGAGACAATAGTCAGCGAACCGTCCCTGCCTTCCGCCAACGCCGGGAGCTACCTTCTGGTGTGTGTGCGCCATAAATGCCTCAACCTGTTGAGCCGACAGAAGATGAAAGACCGGGTTCATCATCTTCTGAAAGCCGATACTTCGCCTTCGATAGTTCCCCTGGAAGCGACGATTGCCGAAATAGACAAGGAGACCGAAAAGTACGAGGCAATTCTGGCTTATATGGATGCTGAACTCACGCCACAAACCCGCAAGGTACTCAATCTCCGTTTTCGGCAGAAACTGAAATATCGGGAGATTGCTACGGAATTGGGCATCAGCGAAGTGGCAGTTTATAAGCATCTGGCACAAGGCATCAGAAAATTAAAGCAAAAGTTTAACCCTTAGCAGATTTATTATGGACAAGTTTGAAAAAATACTGGATATCATCGACCATCAGGAGAAGTATTCTGATGAAGAGATTCGTGAAATATTGCAGGATGAGGAATGCCGAAAACTCTATCAGACGATGATGGAAGTGGATTCTGCACTTGAAAGCCCCTCTCCTATTATTAATGTAGATGAGGAATGGGAGAAATTCAGCCAGGAGCATCAACTTCAGGAAGCATCCCATCCTATAACTTCCTGGCGTAAACTGGCAGCATCCATCGCCGGCTTTGTCTTGATTTCGGGTATTGCCTTTGCCGCAATCCATACTTACATCAAGCGCAGCCAGGAACCAACCCAGATAACCGCAGATACTCATCCGGAAGTCATAAAATCAGATTCCGCAAAGCAGGTAGCAGCAAAGGATTCCCTGACTCATCCGAAACCAGAAAAGCCAGCCATTCACAAGATTTTCGAGAATGTGGCTTTCGAGCAGATGATTTCAGAGATTGCTTCTTATTATGATTTACAAGTGAAGTTTGAGAATAACGAGGACAAGACCCTCCGCCTCTATTACGAATGGAACAGTCATTCGAGCATCGAGAACATCGTAAAAGAACTGAACCAATTCGAGAATGTAAACATCGAATTGCAACAAAACGAGCTGATTGTAAAATAACAAATAAAAAGCAACATCATTATGAGAAGATTTTCAGCCATCATATTCCTGCTGTGCACGTTCGCCCTGGCGATGAGCGCACAGCACATCCAGCGCAACTATCACGACCGCAGCATGTCGGACGTCCTCATCGACCTCGACAAGGCTTCCAAACGCTATAAAATCAGTTTCATCTACAACGAACTGGAAGACTTCACAGTTACCCAGAACGTGAAGACAGCCAATATTCCCGATGCTATCCGCAAGGTAATCGGTTTCTATCCGATGCAGATGACCGTGGGCGACAGCCTCATCACGGTAGAATGCATACGCAAGAGCGAGCGCAAGCTGATAGGCAGACTGATAGACAATCACAATCTTCCTGTAGAATTCGCCAATATCCAACTGCTCAACCCGAAGGATTCCTCCTTTCTCTGTGGAGGCGTGAGCAACGCCAATGGCGATTTCGTTATCCCCTGCCAGCAGAAGCAGGCCCTTATGAAGGTTTCGTTCGTAGGCTACAAGACGATTTGCAAGCTGGTACCTATTGCCCGCATCGGAAATGTGAGGATGCAGGCGAATTCATACCTGTTGAAAGGTGTGACCGTTGAAGCCGCAAGGGTTGTAGAAAAAGTAGATAGACAAATCATCTTCCCTACAAAAGAGCAGGTGAAAACGGCTTCCAATGGTTATGATCTGTTGGACAACTTGTCTTTGCCTACCATTATCGTAAATCGAGCAGAACGCAAAGTTCTGTCATTAAAGGGCGGAGATGTGCAAATACGCATCAACGATGTCAAGGCTAGCATGCAAGATGTATTGGCTTTGCAGCCGGATGAAGTTACAAAGGTGGAATTCATCAATGTTCCAGGACTTAAATCTGGAGACAGCAATCTGGATGCAGTCATCAACTACCAGGTCCGCCGACGCTATGCCGGTTATGTGGCTGGAGTTTCTACGATGCAAGGCACCAAGGCAGGTTTCAATAATAGCGACGGTTATTTCAAATACAATGTGAAGAAATCGGAATTCAGCATCAACTACAGTTTCTCCTATCGCTCGGTAGAGGAACGAAGCTATGAGAGTCTCGGTACTTATCATCTGCCCACAGGAGAAACTCTACATCGCAATTATTTAGGTTATGATTCTCCGTTCCTATATACCACCAATAATGTACAGTTGGGTTATAATCTTAGTGAGCCAGACAAATATACATTGAATGTACGGTTGAATTTCTACAATCACAACAGTCCTGTGAGAGGCATGAACCAGCTTTATCAGGAAAGCGGCAAGGCAAATCAATATCTGCAAAACAACAGAAAAATGCTGGAGCAGATTCCATCTCTGGACATTTATTATTCGCTCAACATGCCCCATGACCAGAACCTGGCTCTGAACCTGGTGGGTACTTACATCGGCACAGATTACCAGTATCGTATGAGGGAATATACGTTCAACAAATCGCCGGATGAATCTGTAAAGAACGCTCCGCTGACCGATTACAGTTATGATGCAACTGGTAGAAAGCGCTCTCTTATTGGTGAAGGAACATACAGCAAGAACTGGAAACAGATGGCTTTATCGGTAGGTGGACAATATAATATCAGCCACACAGATAACATCTATGTGGGAAGCAGTAATGCTGATACGGAATTGAAGTACAGCAATCTCTATCTTTTCACCCAGCTACAGGGACAGCAGAAGTGGTTCAGTTATCAGGTGGGAGTTGGCGCAACCAGGTCTTCCATCCATCAGGGGGAGAACGGATACAGCAAATGGCAGTTTCGACCACAGGTAACTTTACAGGCAAAGGCTAGCGATCGTCTGAGTTTTAAATGGAGCAGCAAAATCACGTCAGACATCCCAAGCCTTTCCGACTTGAGCGAGTTGCGCCAATATTCCAACAGCTTTGAGGCGCGTGACGGCAATAGCGGTCTGAAGCCATTTACCGGCTACAACAATACCTTGTCGGCTTCCTGGAACATTCCGCTGATGTCTGTGTACCTGGAGGGAAACTGGACGTATTACGACAAGCCAATAGCCACTTCTATCTTGCCCGAAAAGCGGGAGGATGGCTCTTATCTCTTTGTGAGCAAACCGGAGAATCAGAAGAGTCATGATTACAAGCACCTGCTATTGACTCCAGAAGTTCACCTCATCAAGGATCATCTGGATTTGAACCTCATGTGCGAGTATCAGAACGTCAAGACAAAGGGTTTGGATTATTCCCACGAGTTCAATTACTTCAGTTATGGAGCAGAAATTCGGTACATGACAGGCAATTGGAACATTGGCTATGGTGCCTATAAGGTGGAAAAGAGTTTTTGGGGAGAAAAGACAAACGGCGGAGAGCCAACCTCCAATCTTGCCGTAACCTACAGTTATAAGAACTGGCAGTTTGGCGTTCTCGGATTATTCGTATTCTATCCTCATGGCTGCGTGTATAAGGATGAACTTTTCAACAAGTATGTGCAGCAGAAGAACAAGGTACGCCTTGCTGACCAGGGCAACATGCTTGTCTTTACTGCCAGCTTCAACTTCAGTCATGGCCGCAGATACCATACAGGCAGCCGTAAGCTGAACAATAGCGATAGAGATAATGGTATCAGATAGAATAGTTTTATATTTTCCTGAAATCACAAATAAGCAAAAGGCTGAACTTCCTAACCCGAAGTTCAGCCTTTTTGCATGTCATCAGTAATCCAAATACATATTTTATCGTTTATAGACGACAAAAACAACAACTTTTTATCGTTTATAGACGATAAAAATGTATCAATTCTATCGTTTATAGACGACAAGCATCATTTTTAGGGCAATTTTGCGCTGGGACAATTACCCTTCTAAGAGAAGAAAATAATATTTCCAGTTAGGAAAATAAAAATCTCTAACTGGGAAAATATTTAGGATGAAAATGACTCAAAACAGACAACTGAGACTCACATTCCGGTTTTTCCGGCTCTAAATCGGGCAATAGTCTCAGTTATCCCGTTTTTACTTGCATTTTTTAGGAGAACATGATTTTGTATTTCAGCAAGGTCTAAATCTACTTTAAAGCAAAAAACAAAGCAATTTTGAGGGTTTGGGAGACCTAAAAAGAATGGTTTGTAAAATCTTTCGAATAATCTATAGGGCTGAGACCGAAAATAAAAAACTGAAAAACCTTCATAAGTCGTTGCTTTCTAGGGAATTAGATTATCATCTCTTTTCCTTTTACTTGCTTCCATAGTCTCAGTCTCATCCCGAACAAAAAAGCAGAAGTCTGCCAGCATCCCTGCCAGCAGACTCCTTATCCATAAACCGAACCTAAATTTTACACTTTCTTTTTCTAGGAAATGCAATTACAATGTAAACCTAAATATAACCTATTACCTTGATGAAACTTCTAATACGCTTTCTCTATTATAACGCTTTGCAAATGAATACCTTCTTAAGACTATTCAGCAACAGCCTGCTCTGTAGACTCCTGCTGAGTATTCTCTACAGGTGCATCCTGAGCCTTTACTTCCTCTGTAGGCTGCGCATTCTCCACCTGCTCTACAGGAGTTTCGCTTGCCTTTGCCTCTGTTGACTCTGTAGCATTCTCAACAGGAGTTTCCTGCTTGGCAGAATCCTCAACGCTAGCCTGAGAACTGATAGCTGTGTCTTCTACTGTTGAATCGGCTGGAGCTACTGTATCAACTGGAGCTACTTCAGAATTACCCATCATTTTGCTAGAAGCAAAAACATTACTTACTGAAACCATTACCATAGCTGCGATAGCTGCAAAAACGAACTTCTTCATAATCTTATCTTTTAAACTGTTATTACTAATATTGTTATTTACTTTCGTTGTGGATTCATTATCAAACCCGCTATTCATTATCACAAGATGCGTGCCAGAAAATGAGCAAATCGACAACTTCGCCTGATTATCAACCACTTATCATTTCCGTATCAAAAACAGAGAGTGGGGAAAAGGGGGAATGAGTGGGGAAAAAATCCACAAAAAAATGGGGATTCCGTTCCAGATAACTTCCATTTTCCCCAAGAAACAGTTTTGTTTCACCCCGAATTCCGGATTTCTTTATTGCTTCAGATTCATTCCCAACCATACAGGAGAGCATGGCTACCCCAAAAGAAAGCACAAAAGTCAGAAAAATGAAACAGATATAGCCCTCAAAAACGCTCCTTTTTGGAAGATACATTCCTTTTTCAAGTTATACGGAAGATTGATGATTGCGTTAACCGATTGATAATAAGCCTTTTAGAAGAAAGCATATTAGAAAATCTTCCAGATTCAGCAGGTTAACTGGAACGCTAGAATTTTATTAACTATCTGATAATGAGCCTTCTAGGAAAAGAGGAAACGTTCCTGTTCCAGTTGTTCCAATTATTTTTTCAGCATATCCCTTCTACCCCCATTTTATATATATTTATATATATTATATCACTGCTGTCCCGTTTAGAAATCATCGGGCCTGAAAAGGCTTGGATATAGCCAAT
>ERZ791608.240-NODE-240-length-31517-cov-216.095480_pt1 | contig 31517 bp, 26 predicted proteins | sample MGYA00510276_ERZ791608 | MGnify/ENA primary metagenome ERZ791608 (study PRJEB30046, sample SAMN00791908) | human gut metagenome | study: EMG produced TPA metagenomics assembly of the A metagenome-wide association study of gut microbiota in type 2...
TATAAAAACATTATAAAGCCTTTAGATAGAGCTCGTTATCCCGAACTGAGGTAAGATTAGGCATCACCGAAAGTTCCAAGATAGCCGGCATCCTGTCTTATTCGCCACAAACCGTATACAACTACCGTTCCCTGCTCAAGAACAATGCCATCGACAAGGAGCACTTCGAGGAAAACGTACTCAAACTCTGTATGGTTATCGCAGACTGATCGGAGACTAAGAATATTTTTTCTTGATTCGAATCATTACACCCATACTGGCAGCACCTCTATCCTGATGCCATCACGTTCTATCGTTTGCTGCTGATTGAAAGTTAAAATTCTGCATTGCCTGCATCCTGTAAAAACAGAAGCAGCCAGAAGTCCACCTACCTCTCGTTCCAAGTTCTCTTCGTTTAAAGCCCAACATACCTGTATCAACTCCGAAACTCGCTCACCTCGTTGTACTACGAAATCACACTCCTTCTGATCACAGAAATAGGTGATTCTGTCTTCCTCACCCAAACTGCGCTCCAAGTTGAGGTAAACAATGTTTTCGAGAGCCTTGCCGGCATCCTCACTTTCAGGGAGCAACACTGCATTGCGCATGGCAATATCTGCCATATAATACTTGGATGGCGCAGAACTCTGCTTGACTAGCGACTTGGTATATTTCTGCACCTTGCGAAACAAGAAGATATTGCAAGCATAGTCGAGCCACAAATACAAGGAATCCTTGGAAACTTTCAATCCCTGCGACTTTAAGTCATTATAGATGTTGTTGACACTGGTTGGTTTGGTGAGATTGTTCATCACTCGTTTCAAAAAGTATCTCACCACAGTGGAAGATGCTCCGATATGGTAATGCTCCATCATATCACGGAAGAGCATCGTGCTGAAATAAGACTGGAGTATCTTCACTTTCTCCGACCTACTCTTGGCACGCACTACCTCCGGGAATCCACCTTCCTCACAATAATCTCTAAAGGCAGAAGCCATCATTGCCTTGCCTTCTTCGCTATACTTATCTGCCTCAACACCCTTAAAACTCAGATATTCCTCAAAACTCAACGGATACTCACGATATTCATCTGGCCATCCACGCAAAGCGGAAGCCATCTCCTCGGAGAGCATCTTGGCAGTGCTACCCGTGATGAAGATATGCTTGCAATAGTTCTTATACACTCTGAGCACAAAGAGTTCCCAACCTTGCACCAGTTGTATCTCGTCAAAAAACATATAGACATCCTGGAGAGGTATCATAGGATACATCTCCCGATAAGCCTGTAAAAGTTCATCGAAATTCTCTGGTGCCATGGAGAGAAAACGCTCATCATCAAAACCGACATAGAGAATGCGCTCCTTAGGCACACCACTTTCCAGCAAACGATTGATAGTCAAGCCTAAAAGCGAGGACTTGCCACAACGGCGGATGCCTGTGACCGTGACGATACGACCTCCATCCAAAGAAAGTTGCATCTCTCTTGCTTGCAAATCCAACGGAAATTCTCGTTGATGCAAGGCTATGATGGATTGAAAAGTATTACGTAATTCCATATCTTCTTTCTTATTTTTGGCGCAAAGATACAAACTTTCCTTCTAAAAAGGAAAGAAATCGGCAATTATTTCCTTTTTAGAAGGAAAGAATCATCAAAAGTTTCCTTGTCTGGAAGGAAATATGGCTCGTAACACCATTGTATCAGTATCGCAAACATCTTTCAATCGGAAAGAAATCGACCTGTAATATAACCATCGTACCTTTGCAAACGAAATCAGAAAGGTATTTTGATTGAGAAAACAAAAAGGTATTCAGTTATGAACACAAAAAGGGGAATTATTGGATTAGGATTGCTCGCTGCCGGTATCACACCGATGTGGGCACAAGACATCAAGGGTGTTGTCATCGACCAAAAGTCGAAAGAGACACTCATCGGAGCGGTCATCACTGCCGTGCCTGGAAATGGGAGCAAGAATGCTACCCAAGAGAAGGATGGTATCAAAGCAGTGACTGACATCGACGGAAACTTCTCGCTCCAAAATCTCAAAGATGGTACTTATACCTTATATATAAAATATGTAGGATACAAAACTCAAAAAATTGACGGGGTTCAATTGAAGGGCGGAAAGTGGATAGATGGAAAGGCTATCGTTTCTTCGAAGGATACTTCCTCGAAGAAGGATACTTCCTCGAAGAATGATGCTTCGGAGAAAGCATTGCTGACCATCGCTTTGCAACCTGATGAACAGCAGCTGAACGAGGTGACCATTACCGCTGTGGAAAGGCGTAATACGGATGCGGCAATGATACAGGTGGCCAAAAACAGTCCCGTCATCGTGAGCAATGTTTCGGCACAGGAAATATCTCGTACTCAGGATACGAATGCGGGTGAAGTGATACGCCGAGTGCCAGGCGTGAGCCTCATCGATGATAAATTCGTGATGGTTCGTGGCTTGTCGCAGCGTTATAATAATGTATGGGTGAACGGTGGAGCTGTGCCAAGCTCGGAGGCTGATTCCAGGGCATTCTCCTTCGACATCATCCCAAGTTCGCAAATCGACAACCTCACCATCGTGAAGTCACCAACGGCTGAATATCCCGCAGATTACTCAGGCGGTTTCATCATCGTCAACACCAAGGAGATTCCGGCAGAAAACAGTTTCAATATCGCCGTGGGCGGAAACTGGAATACATCTTCTGCCTTCAAGGACTTTTCTTACTCAAAAGGTTCCGGAACCGATTTCCTTGGGTTCGACAATGGCTTGAGAAACCTGAATGGGGGCATCCAAGCTGCCTTGAATCCGCAGTTCGATGCCAACGGAAAGCCGGTGGGCGATTATGCTACTTCGCTCCTGGGAAACGGGCTTAACAACGATTGGCTTGTCAAGAACAGGAAGCCTTTGGGTGACCTGAAACTGGCAGCAAGCCTCAACCGCCGCTGGATGCTCGGCGGAAGAACACTCGGCATGCTCGCCGCCATGAACTATACCAACGAATACCGCACCTACGAGAACATGGAGAACAACCTCTATGGCATCTATGATGCGGCAAACGACAAGCCGAACTATCTTCGTCACTCTGTTGACGACCAGTATAATAATAACGTGAGACTCGGAGCAATGCTCAACTTCACCTTCCTTTCCAAGGACGGCAATCACAAGTATCAGCTCAAGAACATCTTCAACCAGTTGGCTACCAGCCGATATACCTGGCGTGATGGCGTGAGTGCCCAGTCGAACCTGGAGCGAAGCGCAGAGTATTACTACCGCAGTAGAACTACATATAACGGTCAGCTTACCGGTAAGCACACCTTCACTAGCGATGCCCTTGACTGGAGCATCGGGTATGCGTATGCCAACCGTCATTTGCCTGACCGTCGTAGATACCTCATCGACGATGCTCTTGAATCGGGCGTTTATGCCCTGAGCACCGGCAACGACATATCCCGCGAGTGGACTCAACTCGACGAACACATTCTCTCTCTTGGTGTAAATGACAAGCACCACTTCAAGTTTGGCAATTTTGAGCCAGACTTGAAGGTGGGTGCCTATGGGGAGTATCGCAGCCGAGAATACCAGACCCGCAACTTTATCTACAACTGGAATGTTTCAGATAACAACATGCCATCCGACTTCCGCCACAGCGACATCCCAACCCTGCTCTCCAGCGAGGCAAACATGGGTTACGACAAGCTGTATCTTCTGGAGGAAAAGCAGATGCGCAATAACTACCGCGGACACAACACCTTAGGCGCCGGATACCTGGCGTTGTCTCTCCCCTTTGGCAAACTCGGCATCCACGCCGGTGTCCGCTTCGAGCATAATGATATGGAACTCATCTCCAATTCCCGTGACTACGAGAAGAGTGAATCGAGCCGTCATTACAAGACCGATGATGTTTTTCCATCTCTCAATACAACATATAAGATTAGCGACCAGCACCAGGTGCGACTTTCGTATGGCCGCAGTATTAACCGCCCAGAATTCCGTGAAGTATCGTCGTCGGTGTATTACGACTTCGACCTTGCCAGCAATGTGCAGGGGAACACTGAGTTGAAGAACTGTTATGTCGATAACCTCGACCTGCGATATGAGTGGTATCCATCCCGTGGAGAGCTCATTTCGCTGGCAGTCTTCTACAAGCACTTCGATTCTCCTATCGAGTGGACCTATACGGTGGCTGGTGGCACTGACTTGATTTACTCTTACAAGAATGCAAAGAGTGCCAACAACTATGGTGTGGAGCTGGATATCAGAAAGAATCTCGGATTCATAGGATTGAAGGATTTCAGTTGGTCGTTTAACGGTGCCCTCATCAAGAGCAAGGTTCAGTTTGAGAAGGGAGCGAAGGAAGAAGACAGACCGATGCAGGGTCAGTCGCCATACCTTATCAACACCGGCATCTTCTATAAGAATGAGCCATTAAAGATGGATATCGCCCTGCTCTACAACCGCATAGGCAAGCGAATCATCGGTGTGGGCAGAAGCGAGGGGAGCACAGGCGATGACTCCAATTCCCGAGTGCCTCACAGCTACGAGATGCCTCGCAACACCATCGATTTCTCGCTGGCTAAGAAATTCGGCGAGCATCTGGAACTGAAGCTCAACGTAAGAGATCTTCTTGCTGAAAAGATATATTACAAGCAGTTTGCTGATGTAACGTATAGCGACGGAAGCAAGAAGGAAGTAGAAGAAATAGCAAGATGCTACAAGCCGGGTAGAAACATCGGTTTGCAGGCAACCTATAAATTTTAGAGACTATCCGTAGAATTTCAAGAAAGATAATAATAGATGTTTGTTTAATAAAACAGGAAACAATGATGAACAAGATGTATTTTTTAGGATGCATGGGCATCCTCGCAGCATCTGCCATGTTGAGCAGCTGCAGCAGTGACAATGACGATCCAACTCCTTCTCCAAATCCTGGATCAGAAGTAGTTTACAAGTGGACAACCAATGGCGGCTTGAAGGCTTGCGACCACATCCTCTTCGGAACAGATGACAAGGAAAACGCCAACGGAACACAGATTGGCAACGGCGACCAGGAATTCGTTTTCACAGGCAAGCAGACTTTGAAGAAAGGCACTTATCTCCTCAAGGGATGGGTATATATTGCAGATGGTGCTGAGCTTACCATCGAACCGGGAACGATTATCAAGGGCGACAAGCAAACCAAGGCGGCACTCATCGCAGAGCGTGGCGGCAAGCTCATCGCCAAGGGTACAGCCACAGAGCCTATCGTCTTTACATCTGAAGAGGCTGCCGGCAGCAGAAAGCCTGGCGACTGGGGTGGCATCATTCTCTGCGGCAAGGCTAAGAACAACCAGACTGAGCAGCAGATAGAGGGTGGTCCTCGTACCAAGCATGGTGGCGCAGATGATGCTGACAACTCAGGAGCCTTGAGTTATGTACGCATCGAGTTTGCCGGTTATCCATTCCAGAAGGATAAGGAGATTAATGGTTTGACTCTCGGTTCTGTAGGTTCAGGCACAGAGATTGACCACGTTCAGGTATCTTATTCCAATGATGATTCCTTCGAGTGGTTTGGCGGTACAGTAAACTGCAAGTATCTCGTAGCCTACAAGGGCTGGGATGATGATTTCGATACAGATAACGGTTTCTCAGGAAAGGTGCAGTATGGTCTTTCTCTGCGCGACAGCAAGATAGCCGATACCTCTCAGAGCAACGGTTTCGAGAGCGACAACTGCGCCGATGGTGCTACCGTGGCCCCTCGTACCAAGGCAACCTTCTCTAACATCACCTTCGTAGGTCCTAAGGTATTGGATTCTAAGTTCCAGAACACCACAGATTATATTACTGCCGGAGCATACAATCCAAACAACGGTTCAGCTCTCGGCAAGTTCCAGTCAGCCATGCAGATTCGCCGTTCTTCTAACCTAAACTGCATCAACTCAGTGGCCTTAGGCTGGCCTATCGGTTTGATTGTTGATGGTGAGAAGGGTGAAACCGTGAAGAATGCCAAGGAAGGAAAATTCAAGCTTCAGAATGTATATTTCGCAGGTATGGATGCCGTTGGTACTGATGCCAACAAGAAGTATGAGGATTACCTCTATGATGCAGCCAACAAGAAGGATCTCGACAAGAATCAGAAGTCATACAGCAATACCTTCTTCTTCTCAGAGCCAAGCAACAAGTATTTTGACAGTTGGGTTTCATTGGTTGGCGCAGACGGTTATACTCCTATCGCCGGCAGTCCGTTGCTTGGTGCCGCAAGTTTCGCCGGCTGGACAGGTTTCGACACCGTAACCTACATCGGAGCCTTCGATGGCAGCAACAACTGGATGAGCGGTTGGACCAACTTTGACCCTCAGAATGCAAAGTACTAGAAAAAGATTAGTACCGGAATAAGAATTAGAATCGCTAATTTCTATTTTGACTATAAGGCTTTCTTTTATTGGAGCATGGCGCAGTGATTTGCGCCATGCTTTTTTTGTTGGGTTATGGAGGGAAACGTTGATGTCCTGAAACAGGACATCAACCTTCATTTATCTTAATCCATGAACTTTATCATGTCCTGGCGTCTTGGCTTTGCCTCCGGCGATTCGTCAGGATAACCCAGGGCGATGCAGTAGAGCAGCTTATAATTCTTAGAGAATGCCATGCGGTCGAGGTAAGGCTTGGCCGACGGAGAATCCTGTATCCAACGGGCAGAACTGCCCAGGCTGCAGGAACCGATGCCCCTTGACCATGCTGCAAGAATGATGTTCTCGCCAAGCAAACCGCAATCAATCTGCGCCATATCATAAGTAGTATCGTAGGCGATGCAAACCACGCATGGAGCATTCACGAAGATGTTCTTGAAGCCTTTGCGTTCTGCTATCTTCGGATTATCCTTTACCACGGCTTGGGTGATCGAATCGATGAGGGCAGGAGAATCTATCACTCTGATTTCGTACGACTGCAGGTTCTGCCCGTTTGGCGCGTTGATGCCGCATTTCAGAATCTCGTTCAGGGTATCACGGCTGATAACGGAATCCTTGTAAGCACGGATGCTTCTGCGACTCATCATCAAATCGGTTACCACACTTGCAGAGTCAACGCTGGTCATTGCCTCCGGCTGTCTGTTCTCATTGCAGGCAGTCAACATCAGTGCAGCTGCCAATCCTAAAAATATCTTCTTCATATTATTCACTGTATGATTAAACTTCATATTATTCATTGTATGATTAAACCTATATTTCAATTAGTATATACCCATGTAGCGTTATTAGTACATACCGTGCAAAGATAGCAACAAACATTGATATCCAAGAAGATACGTTATGATTTTTAAGAGTTTTTATCGGTCTCTCTGCCATTCTTTTAACAAGTATATATCATAGCCAAACATTTTCCATCTATTTTTGCTAGAATTTCCCAAAAACTTCGTATCTTTGCAATGGCTTTATGCAAGATAAGCTGTTTATAAAATCATCAAACGTAGAATTATGGAAAGAAAAAGTTATTCTATAGATATAAATCGCATTGCACAATATGCCATGTATGCATATTGCATTTTCGCATTGTTTTCGCTGGCATTTTCTGTTTGCAGACAAGCGGGCTTATCCTTCAGAACAAGTCCCATCCTGATTCCAATAAGTCCCATCCTGGTTACCATCAAGCAACTGGTCTTGCAGCTCGCCCCTATAGCTTTATGGGGAATATTCCGCTACACGCTACCGGCAGGCGTAAAATTGCTACGACGCTGCAGCGAGTTGATGGTACTTTACTATGTGCTCTCATTCATCCTGGGCCAATGCTTCAATCTTCATCTCGTAACGATGATGCAGAACGGACAGATAACACCCACGGCAACTATTCTTACCTGGATACAAAGCTCTATGGGATTGATTTCCGTCATCGCCTCCCTGATAGCCGGCTGCCATCTGTACAGCAAGCACAGAGGTAACATGCGCAAACTGGGCTTAGCCCTTATCCTGGTTTTCATCGCATGGCTGCTATGCTCGAATCTCCTCCCGACGGCAGTGTTTTACCTGGCAGACAACACCCAGCAGACAGCCTTCACCAGCGTGAATATCATCAGTATGATAACAACGACATCGGCATATATATACGCTTACTACATGATGTATCGGGCGATAAACGACTGAAAAAAGTTATAAAAAACTCCGTTTCTGAGTTTTCAAGACATCAGGAACGGAGTTCAAACATTAATCCTCGAACAATTTATGAAATTCAACGGCATCCATAAATTGATAATTTGGATTATTTCCTACATTTCTTCTAAGCCTATTTAAATTGGAAGGAGTTGCAGCTTTCTTTGTCAGTAAAACATAGAAACTGTTATCAAAAAAATAGTTAGAAGTAACCATTGCCTTTGATTCACTAACCTTTTTTGCTATCTCCTTTGAATCCAAATTCCTGGTATTGCTTAGTCGGAATTTTGCATCGGCCAAAAGTAATCTCTTATCATTCACATGCAATAGCATATCTGCAGTAGATTTCTTATCAGAATGATGTTTTTGAGAAATTCGTCTCTGAACATCATCAAGTTCTATTGCCTTATCTGTGTCAGAGAAAAGATTTTCTGAATTTGGGCATCCCTCCTGCTTCATCAAATGATGCAAGCCGACTAAATCTTTTGCTGTCCAACAATCAATCTTGATTCCCTGATAATTGCTAATCTTAAATTTCGCCATAGTTCTCTACGTATTTCTGAAGAGTATCAAAAGACTTGTTGAATGATTCAAATACAGGTTCGATGTCACAGCCCAAATTCTTATAGTAGAACGAGTCTGTACCTTCACTTTGCTCTGCCAGATAAAAACGAGTAGTATTCAACAAGCCCTCTTTTTCAGAGATATACCTGATAGCCGATACCATATCGGGATTGTGACTCGTGATGAGTATCTTGGTTCCAAATGTTTTGTTGATGCGAACAAGAAGATGCGCCAACTCAACCACCCATTGTGGATGAAGATTTGTTTCAGGCTCATCAATCTCCAACAAAGTGTTTTCTGTCAGCCACCCGTTTTCTATCAGACGAAGCATATAAACCAGCGGTTTGAATCCCGATGCTATATCTTCAATTCTAATATCCTTACCATTGTTGCTGTGATAAACTAAATCAACAGCATCGAAATTTTCCTTTTCTACAATAGAACCATCTATCATTTTATTAATAGAATGAAGTAATTCCTGTTTGCCGGTAATCTCACTTCCTTTTTCATTTACATGAACCACTTTATGTGCCAAGGAAGTCATCAGAACCCTATCTGATTGACGAAGAGAAATAGCTGCAGGTGTTCCTATATATATGGCATTATTTAAACTATATATCTTTCCAAGTCTATCAACAAGCAATTCCACTTCATCTTCCTTAAAGCTTATGCTGGCAGGAAAGCCATCCTTTTCCCGATATACAGAAGCGATTTTCTCTTTCAAGTAACTGAAGGGACGATTTTTTTTGTTGTTTTCATATTTCTGAAGATATTCAGAAAACAACTGAATGGAATTTCGTTCTATATCCTCATGAACATGATTTTGTTCAGTAATCCCAAAAAGATTAAGCACTCGACGCACCTGCTGAGGTTTCTGCTCTTTCTGAAGAAAGTTAACCAGCATGTCATCAAGTGAACCAATCGCTCTTTTATAATAAAAATCGAGCTTCTCCACACCACCATTACTCAATGTTACCATTGTCATTAATGATAAGGTATGGTCAAAAAATCGTTTTTTATCATCATCCAGATAATTTGAGATATCATCCAGCGCATTAGAATATTTCTCTAATGATTTGATAATCATATCTCTGAAATCAGAGAAAAAGAAACTGTCTAACACTGACAATGTATTGACGATATAATACAACCAACGGGACATAGTGCTTTTTCCACAGCCATTGCTACCCACGATAACTGTGATACCCTCTATTTCGATATCAGCATGCCCTATAGCATGATAATTGTCTATATTAAATTTATACTTGCTCATTATTCAAACTATTTTAATGCAAAAATACGATGTTTTTGTGTAACCTCCAAATTTTTCTGCTATTTTTAATTGAGTTCCCTAAATTCTTCGTATCTTTGCAGCATTTTAATTCAAGCAATTATGGAAAAATATACCCCTCCTGCTCATATCCCCTGCGATAATGATGAATCATATTGACCAGCGGCTGAAGGCGGACATCCGTTACTGCCATATTCCTGAATCTGGCATATTGCTGATTGTAAAGCGCGGCATTGCCTTCGGCCAATCTTTCCTCGATATCAGATGGCACCAGGAAGGAAGACCGATTACCCAAATAGGCATAAAACTCTGAAAGATAGATATGAACTCCTGCTAAATCGAAATCGCCAAAATGAACGTAACGATTGGGAATGCGGAGAAGCCATGACCTGAGATTCTCCAGGTTTTCCTGTGGATAACGGCAGACAAACAGGAGTTGCTTACCAGGAAACAGGACATCGAAAAGCCAACGCTGCAACCGAATCTGCATGAAATTCTCAGCATTCTCCATACCCACAACTATCACGTCTTCCGGTATCTCGAAACGATCCGGCTGATTGATGAAAACGGAACTGCCCTCCATCGGATGAAGTATGAATGGCTTTCCATCAAGCATTGCATCTATCTGAACATAGCAATCTACCAGAAAGCCACGAAATGTATTCACCTTCTTAGCCTTTGAATCACCCACCATCCTAACCATATCAGCCCTCGTCTGCATAGAGGAAGAAGCGGAAATCCATTCTTCTAAAGAACATTTCAAGCCGAAATCCTGAACCAATAAGGTACGGCAACTCTCTCGCATGGCCTCGGCTATGCGATATTTGCATCTACTGCCATTGTTCTTCAACATCAGGAGTCCTTCCTGCCTCAGCAAAGCCGTGAGGCGAGGAGACAGCTTCGACGAAGCTATCTCCTCACCCTTCAACATTGCCAATATCTGTCGGGCATCGCCCAATCCTAACTTTGCCATATCATCAAGTATTTCATTTTATCCTGTATATCATATCATCCGATATTTCTACACACAAGAGTTTTTATAATCTCTTGATCAATTGAGTCACCTTAGTATAAGCCCTATTGTCCTTGCTGAGCAGATAGGTGTATTTGTAATCCTCCACATTATAGGTAGTTGGAGAACTGTTTACCAGCAGGATGTTGCGGCGATTGGCAAAGTCGAGGATTCCCTTCACGTTGTTAGGATGCAACTTGCCTATCTCATCCATCATGCAATGAATCTTGAAATCACCCGATTTCTTCGATGCCTTCTCCTTAAACACGTTGATGAGCATGATGTTAACCATCGCCTTCACCAGAATGTCGGTGCCATCAGAGCCCACATTTGCTATCTTCTCTACCCATCCCGTATCATTATCGTTTTCCTTGATGCGAAACTCCAACTTAAAGGTATCAGCCACCTGCAACTGCTTGCGGTTAGGCTCATCCAGAAGCCCCTTCATGAAAGCAAGCAGATATTTCACCGCCTTGGCATTCACATCCTGGCGTGACTCGGTGGCAAAGAGATCCATCTCTCCCATATTGAACTGATTCTCTTCCGCAAAGTCTCTGATTCGCAAGAGGAGGATCATCAGCTGATCGTTGCTCTTCAACGGGCGCAAGGCGATTTCCCTGATAACACCTGCGAAATTCCGCTCCTCGAAATCGTGGTTGATATCGTTGATGGTCTTGCCGATGTCGCCTTCCCTTCGGGTAAGATTACCCACCTCCTTGGAGATTCGGAAGATGATGTCGGTATATCTTCCACTGATGCGCTTCTGATATTCCGAGATTTTATCATTATCCACAAACTCGCAGAGATTGGATGCGAAGGCGATGAACTCCTCTTCCGTTACCGGACTTACATTGAAATGGAAGGTGTTGTGGGCAGAAAACTTACCCAGGAAATCCTGCGATTGCTTCTTGAAATTGTCGAGCGTACGGCTATCCTCATATATCTGGCGCTTCAGCTCTTCTACGATGGCAAGACAATCCTTGGTGGTGATTTTCTCCCCAATCTCACTACTACCCAACGGGCACAAGGTTGCATCGCTCCGGAAGTTCTTTACTGCATTCAAGCCCGCCTCCAGCTTTCTTAAAGCAGCCTGCTGCTTAGCCAGTTTTTCCTGTGCCACAGACAATTGCAGCTTGAGTCGTTCACTGCGCTGCCTGAATTTATCTTCAATCGTCATCAAAGCCTCAGCCTTGTTTTTCCGTTCCTGTCTTACGGAAGATTCCTGGTCAAAGAGTTCTATCTTGTCGTTTCGGTAAACCGCCACCACATCACGCTTCTTCCTGATAAACGCCAATTCAGCATCCAGTTCTGCTATGCGCTTGTTGTAAGCATCCAAAGCCTGGGTATCCATACCCTTGCCATGCAGTTCATCGTGCTGTGCTTTCATGATTTCTTGTCTGCGGGCATCCACCTGGTTCTGCTTCTCTTCTATCTGCGCCTGAATATCGTTGGCAAAGACTTCAAAAGTCTGTGTTTCCTGCTTAACTTGTCTGTTGTATTCCGTTTGGAGAGTTTTCTGCTTTCGCTGCAATTCCATCTCCAGCTGGTGTTTATTCTCTTCCTTCTTCACCTTATCGGCAACCAGCGCATTCTGCTTATCTTCCAATTCAGCCATCTGTTGGCTGCGCCATTTCTCCAAACGGTTTTTCAACTCCAGCAATTGCATCTTGAGCTTCTTTTCCGTCTGAGGCAACAGTTGTATTTCTGCCTTTTTAGCATAAAGCGATTCATTCAGCTTTCTTATCTGAAGCTGATATTTCCCCTTCAAGTTTTTATTGTCCTCCTTATGCTGGTTCTGTAAATCATTCAGCAGCTTGATGATGTCTGCACGAAGTTGTTCTTTTTCTGCGAGTTGCTCCTTCAATTCCTTGGGAGTTCTGAATTTTCGCTCTACAGCTGCCAGATTGATGCTTACGCCATAGAGAGAAGCAGAGGTTGATGATGAAGATGAAGACGATGAAGACGAAGAAGACGAAGAAGATAATGATGACGAAGAATCGGCAACCAATTGCGGATTCAATACATTATTATATAGTATCGCCTCCTCATCTACCACTTTTCCGATATTCTCCTGCCATCCCTTTCTGTTCTGGTCGAGCCATTCGGAAAACGAGCCTTTGCTCTTCTCCAGGAGATTCTGAATTTTTCTGATTTCAGACTCAACATCTGCTTTCTGCTTCTTGGGTTTATCGAGCGAAGCCTGGTATTTCAGTTCTGCTATCTCCAATTCCTTCTCGGCTTCCTGACGCAAGGTTTCAATGCGCAGTTCCACTTCCTTTATCTCGGTTTCCACCTGAAATTGTCTAGCTGTAAATTCGGCAATCTCCTGTTCGTTTGTCTCCATCTCACGGGCAAAAGGATTTTCATGAGCCACCTTCGCCTTCTGAATCTTCAAGGCAGTTTCCTCATGCACCAGTTGCGCAATCATCTCATCCACAGACGAAATCTTCTTCTGAAACACCTCTCGGGTTTCCGTTTCAGCCTTTCTCCATTCCTGCATCAGCGTTTCCTTCTGGGTCATCAAGGCTGCTTGATGTTCATTGAGCAAGGTGGTCTTGCTGTTTCTGAAAGCACGCAAATCCATATCCAGCTGTTCGAGCAGAGCCTTATACTTATCCACCACGTTCTGATAGGATTTCTCCAGTTCTGCCTTCATCGCTTCCTGTCGCCTGCGCTCATCTTCTATGATGGTTTCCTGCTCTACTCGCTGCAAGATATCTTCTATATGAATTTCCTCATAATGCTTGCGCTTGGCGGCAGTTTTCTTTAGCTGCGCATCGAATACGCCCAATTCACGGGAGAGTTTATCACGCTCCTTTCCATATTTTTCCTGTTCCTCACCTATCAGGCGACTTACCCGGTTGCATTCCGCTTCACTTTCCTGGATATCAAGACGATATTGCGGCAGGAGTTCCTGTGCCACACGCTCTGCATAATTGAGTTCCCTGCGCCCCTCGCCAATCAGGCGGCGATTGTTCAGCAAGGTACGATAAGCATCTATCACCTTATCGGCTATGCGGCGAATCAGCACTTCGCCATTCTTCTCTTTCTTCGTCCAGAGGCTCACATCCGTGTATTCCTGTTCAAACTCCTTGATCTGTTCACGATAAAAGTTGAGGTCAATGCTGTTATCCTCATCACTCATTGAGCGGATGATGGTATCCTTGATGAAATCGGCATCCAACTTGGTGTTGAGAAAAACATTCTGGATGGTGCGGGGGATATTCTGATACTTGGCACTCTCAACAATGGCATACTTGCGGAAAGACAGGAGTTCCTGGCGTCGATTGTTACCGAAGATGATGTCACGATACATCTCATAACTGCTTACGAGCGAAGATATATCATGCTTTTTACCCACCTGCTCACGTATCTGGCTCCACTCGCCATACACCAGCTTACGCTCATCGATAAACCATTTGCTATCAAATGGGGCATCGATGAAACGGAACATCACTCGTCCCTGATTCTTCAAGGCAAGCACACAGTAGGCTCCATTCTCACGCATCACCTCATAGACGATGTATGAATTGGGACAAGGAAAATAAAAGGCATCAAACGATTTCTTCTCCTTCGGGATGCCCAGACGTAACTTATCAGCATTATAGAAGAACAGCAGCGCACGGAGCAAGGTACTCTTGCCCACACCCTGGGTGCCGATGAAATGAACGTTTCCATCGAGCTTCACCTCGGCATATGGGATATGGGCACTATTCAGAAATATGATTTTATTCAGATATCTCATGGCTGTTCCTCCTTTTCCTTATCCGTTTCTTTATCTTTTTCTCCGATATGTTCGGCATCATCGGTATTATCAGTATCATCGGTAATAGATATGCAATCTATCAACTCCTCGATATAATGGAACGAAGCCAATACCTTCCAGGTTTTCTCCACTTCATCCTGCAGCTCAACGAATCCCATTCTCTCCAATTCGCTAATCAGTTTTTCCACTATTTCATCATACGATTTTTTCTCGCTGAAGAGTTTTCCTGCCAATTCCTTCAGTTCCATATCACAATTGATTCTCACCACGATATCCGCCGCAGAGAATACCAACCCTGATCCGAAGGCTGAATTGTAAGTCTTCAGAAAGGTGAGATAATCTATCCATTTGCTCACCGCCTCCAACTTACGCTGCAAATCAACCTTGGTTTCCTTACGGGTAAAAAAGAAGTAGCCATCGCCAGCTTCCAAATGGAACCCGATGCCCAGATAGTACTCATCGTATTCTGCCTGATGGTCTTCGATGGCATCGTAATACCGCTTGATTCTTGCCTGAACACTGTTGTTGGATATGAATCCACCCCTGCTCAGAATATTAAAGATTTCTTCTGTATAATTCAATTTATTCATTGTTCTGTCTTCTTTTATCGTAGAAAGAATCGTATTTTTATCTCGGAAATATCACAGGATATTCCACTCCGTCAGCCTCTGCATAATTGCCTGTAAATTTCAACTTATCCACATATTGCGAAGCTATCTGGCAAAAATACACGAGCTTATCTTCCCGGCTTTGTTTCTTATCATAATGATAATTCATGACGAAAGCAAAGAGATGGGTACTCGATGCAGAGAAGGCATTATAGATTTCCTGCAGATTCACCGTCTCCAACTTCTGCCTGTTACCTTTGAGATAATCATCGGGAATAGGTTCTGCCAAAGAATCGAGTCGGCGACCTTTCCTCTTTTTCAGTTTTTCTGAAAGAAGGCTGATGCATTGCAGAGCCTCATCAGATGTGCGAAGATTATCTATCGACAACTTGATGTAATACTTGGGTTGCGGTTCCATCCATACGGCATTTCGGGTGGCAATAACCTGTCTTACATCCGTAGCCTCTTCCCATCGGAACTGGTCTTTCAGATATTTCAGTTTCTTCACCTTTTCGAAGATGCGATTCTGATAATCTATCATATTGAGGTATTGGATAATCTGGCGTTCTATCTCCAGCAGATTATGATAAGACTCGTTAAGCTGAAGGCGCACATCATTCACCACGTTTTTCATCCGCACATCCATCGCCATGGAGAAGAAGACGGGCTGACCGGTATCTATCACCCGTTCGCTCTCGGTGATGAGCTGAGATATGTTCTTCAACTTCTCGCTCAGTCGCTGGAGTTTCGTTTTCTTGATTTCGTAATTAGGCTCATTCTTATAAGTATTATCCATATTACGCTTCAAATCCAACACATTTCGAACGGTGGCAAGGGCTATGGTCTTCAGGCACCGGCGCACCTCCTTGAGATACTTATATTTTCGGGATTCGTTATTTTCCTTGAGATAATAGTCGATATTCTCATTCAACACAGAGATGTAATCCCGCACCGAAGAAACATTGATTTCCTCGTTCACTTCCAGCACATCCTCGAAGAACTTCTGATACACGTCTTCCATCTCCAGACAGTCGCCCGTATCACGAATCACTCCATTTTCTATCAAATATCGGATGCGCTCCTCCTTGTATTCGGTCATTTCCAAGGCATAGTCATAACGAAACTGAAGGGAATGGCGCTTGGCAAACATCTCCTTCAGCAAAACCTTTTCCCGGTCAAGAGTTTTAATCAATTCATCTATAGAATGGAAAGTCCCCATTGGCTTGTCATTTAAATAGCTATTTTTATTTCGGTGCTAAATTACTTATTTTTTATAGAACAGCCAAATTTTCATAGCACTTTTTACTGCCAAGGGTTCATAAATGCCAGATTTCTATCACGAATATAAGTATAAAAGACTTAAAATGAGAGAATTTATTTTGGAAATCTAGATTTTATCCCTAATTTTGCACATCAAAAAATTCATAATAAAGAAAAAGAATGAATATCAAGGAGAATTATCTACAATATGTAAGCCGATACGCTTCTGAGGTGGCTGCCCTGAAGCGTAAGAATACGGGATTCATAACGGGAGAGCTGCTGGCTTTTGGCGGCATCCTCGCCTTCCTGATCTGCTATTTCGCATTGGATGGGGATACGCAGAACTATCTGATGGGGGCGGCGCTGTGCCTGATTGCCTATTTGGGAATCAGACGACTTGACGACAAGAATAAGGAGAAGATAGAGCATCTTTCGGCTTTGCTCAAGGTTTATCAGGACGAAATCAAGGCTTTGGAGGGCGATTTCTCGCCTTTCGAAACGGGCGATTCCTATCAGAATCCGCAGCATCCTTATTCCTTCGACCTCGATGTCTTCGGCAAGAGTTCGCTGTTCAACCGCATCTGCCGAACCATCACATCGGGCGGTTCGGAGGCACTCGCCAGGAATCTTACCCGGGAAACGCCTTTGGGCATAGAGGATATCAAAAGAAGAAGGGATTTGCAGAAGGAACTGGCTGGAGAAGGCGAAAACTGGCGAATGGAATTCCTGGCACTTGGCGAAAAGAACAGAAGCCAGACTGTGAATGGCAAAATGGTGAATGGCAAGATGAAGAAGATTGATTCTGCTGCGGTGATGGATGCGATGCAGAAGGTTTCGAAGATGGAGGTGCCGGCATGGTTTGGATCTCCGGTATCGCTCGTTATCGGATGGCTGCTGATTATCGGAGTCGTTGGTTCCGTAATTTTGTTGATATGCAATATGTTTTCGGTGGATTTCGCCTTGTGGTGGGTGTTGGTTCAATACATGGTGGTATTCTTCGTCTGCAAGCAGACACTTGATAAGATAGATAGCAATGGCGGCAAGCTTCGCCATCAGCTCATCGCCTATGCCCAGATACTTCAGCTTATCAACAGGCGCAATTTCCATAGCGAATCAGGCAAGGAGATGCAGAATTCCCTGGCAGATGCCCTGCCTTCCTTTGCCCAACTGGAAAAGATATTGAAGGGGTATGACAGAAGAGGCAACTTCCTCTGTCTTTTCTTCACCGATGCCTTCATGCTGAGCGATTTCTTCCTTGTTCGCAGTTTTCTGAAATGGAAGAATACCTATATGGTGAAGATGGAGGTATGGATGCATATCATCAGCGAGATGGATGCGATGGTTTCGATGGCGGATTTCAGATATAATCATCCGGAGGCAGAAGAGGCGGAATTTATTACAGGAAGTCCGGAAATCGTGTTCGAGGGAAAGAATCTCTATCATCCTTTCCTGGGTGCCAAGGCGGTGAAGAACGATTTCACCATCAAGGACGACAACTATTATATCATCACCGGAGCCAACATGGCGGGAAAGAGTACCTTCCTGCGTTCGCTGGGCGTGAACTATATCCTGGCAATGGCGGGTATGCCGGTGTTTGCGGATCAGCTGAAGATTTCCCGTTTCAGATTGTTCTCGAGCATGAGAACCACCGACGATTTGACGCATGGCATCTCTTACTTTAATGCTGAGCTGATAAGACTGGAGGAGCTGCTGAAGTTCTGCAGGGAAAGTGCTGAGGGAAAGTGCTGCAAGGAAAGTGGAGAAGACAATAAGGAGCCACTCCGAACGCTGATTATTCTGGATGAGATTCTGAAGGGAACGAATTCATTGGATAAGCTGAATGGTTCGAGAAAGTTCCTCGAAGCCATTGCCAAGCAGCCAGTGAGCGGCATCATCGCTACCCACGATCTGGAACTTTCAAAAATGGAGAATGATGCATCAGGAAAATTCCACAACTATTGTTTCGAGATAGATTTAGGCACGGATGTTACCTATACTTATAAGATACAGAAGGGTGTAGCAAGAAACCAGAATGCCACCTTCTTACTGAATAAGATTCTGGAGAAATATTAGAATAAAAAGAGAAACTCCCGATAGTTTGATCAGTTTCAAATTATCGGGAGTTTTCCTTTTAAAGAATACATTATAGCTCCACGCTATCCAGGCGGAATTTGAGCAAGCCGGCTGGTACCTTTACCATTACCTCTTCACCTGCCTTCTTACCCAGAAGGGCCTTGGCGATAGGCGACTTGATGGAAATCTTGCCACTATGAAGATCTGCCTCGTGAGGATTCACTATGGTATAATTCATGCTGCACTTGTTGGCGAGATTGGTAATCTTAATCTTGCTCAACAAGCCAACGGTATCGCTCTTCAATCGAGACTTGTCGATGACACGGGCATTCTCCAAGACCTTCTGTTTGAAGCTGATGCGGCTCAAAAGCTTACCCTGCTCACGCTTGGCGGCATGATACTCGAAATTCTCACTGAGGTCGCCCTTATCGCGGGCCTCAGCTATCGCATCGCGAACGGCTGGCAACTCTACGTTAACCATGTGTTGAAGTTCGGCCACGAGCTCATCGTAACCTTCCTGAGACATATATTCCATTTTCTCTGATAATCTTAATGAATGATGTTTTTAATTTTCGGGGTGCAAAGTTACTAGTAATTCATGAAAACACCAAACATTTTTGATAAAAAGTAAATAAAAAAAGAGAAGATGTGCAGCCATGACAGACGGTACATCTTCTCCTTGAATATATCATTATCCCCAAACTTCCTCGGAAATCTCTCTCACCAGATCTATCTTTGCCCACTGCTCAGCATCGGTCAGTTTATTGCCAATCTCGCAAGAGGCAAAACCGCATTGAGGGCTGAGGCTTAAGCGATTGAGAGGAATATACTTGGCAGCTTCGTGGATTCTGGCGATGACCGTAGCCTTATCTTCCAACACCGGAGATTTGGAGGTTACCAGACCCAGAACCACCTTCTTGCCATCAGCCACATACTTCAACGGCTCGAAACCACCCGAACGCTCATCGTCATACTCCAGATAGAAGGTATCTACATTCTCGTGAGCAAAGAGATAAGGAGCCACGGCATCGTAGGCACCCTTGGTGGCATAGCAGGAATGATAATTGCCACGGCATACGTGGGTGTTGATGGTCAACCCCTCAGGTTTGCCCTCGATGGCTAGATTGTTCACCTTCAGATATTGCAGGGCTTCCTGCTCAAGGGTGAAACCTCTGCCCACCTTAGCCTTCCAGTAATCGCTATCCACAATCATTCCCCAGGTGCAGTCATCCAGCTGGACGGTACGGCAACCGGCTGCATAAATCTCCTGGAAGAAGGTGCGGTAAGCCTGAGCAATATCCTCAATCAGCTGGGTAGTGTTAGGATAGAACTTGCGGGTATTCTCGGCATTCTTGCCACGGAACAGTTCGGCAAGAAACTGAGCCGGAGCAGGAACCGTCTGCTTTGCCTCGAAGATATATTCGCCATTGGCATCCAACTCCTCAAACTGCTTTACAAAGAGGAAATCCTTGATAAAAGGATGATTCTCGCCGGTAATCTTGCCGGTCAGTTGGATAGAACCCTTGGTTGTCTCCTCGCCATGAAACTGGTAGCCATGCTCCAGTTCGATATGCTCCACGCCATTGAATCCCCACATAAAGTCGAGATGCCAATAGCTGCGGCGAAACTCGCCATCGGTGATATAAGGCAGGCGATGCGCCTTCTGCTGACTGATGACCTCAGAAATCAGCCGGTCTTCTACGGCGCGAAGGTCGGTGGCAGAAATCTTGCCATCAGCAAACTTAGCTCTCGCTTCCTTCAACTCTGCAGGGCGCAAATAGCTGCCCACTGCCTCAAAATGTATATTTCTTACGTTGCTCATATTTTTATCTCCTTATTATTATTTGATGTGAATGACTCTTTATCCTGTCATTACCGATGAATGACGCTTTGCATCCGGAATTGCGGGTGCAAAGGTAAGAAGAAGAATTTTATTTGCCAAATATTCTCCGTAATTCAGAAAAATATACTATCTTTGCAGCGAATTAAGCAAATCAGCAGAATATTATTCTGTAAGAATCAGTAAAAACAGAAATAAAGAAACAATGACAACAGAAGAAAAACTTGATGAAACAGACATCAGAATACTGAAGTTACTGCAGCAGAACTCCCGACTCACCGTGAAGGAACTTGCTGCAAGAGTACACCTCTCCCCTTCTCCCACCTTCGAGCGACAGAAGCGGCTAGAACGTGAGGGATACATCCAGCGATATGGAGCCATCGTAGACCATCACAAGTTGGGGCACAACGTAATCGTGCTCTGCAATATCAGGCTCAAGCAGCATACCCATGACCTGATTCAGCAATTCATGGATACCGTGCAAACCATCGACCAGATAACGGAGTGCTACAACACCACCGGCGATTATGACTTCCAGATCAAGGTGTATGCCCGGGATATGAAAGCCTATCAGGACTTCATGCTCAACACGCTGGGAAACATCGACTGCATCGGAAGTCTGCACAGCATCATCGTGATTGGAGAAATCAAGGATTCGCATTATATTCCCGTAGCAAAATAAGGAGAAACGTGATGAAAGCAAAAAATATATTGATGATATGCCTGTTTATTTCCGGACTTTTCTGCCTTCCATCTAAGGCACAGCAGCCTGGAGAAAACGTCAGTTCTCAAACCATCAGAAAACTGGGCGAGAAGCATTTCTTCTCCATCTCCACTATTCCTGATGATATCTTCCGCCTGATGCAGGGCAAGACATACAAGAAGAACTGTACCGTGGCAAGAAGCGAACTGAGATACATAAGATGCCTGCACGTAGACAAGGACGGCAGAAACATCGTGGGAGAGATGGTGGTGAACAAGGCGATAGCCACAGATGTGCTCGACATTCTGAAAAAGCTCTACGAGGCGAAATATCCGATAGAACGGATGAGACTCATTGACTACTGGGATGCCGACGATGAAAGGGCGATGAGAGCCAACAACTCCTCCAGCTTTAACTTCCGCTTCATCTCACATACCCATACGGTATCGAAGCACGGAAGGGGACTGGCCGTAGACATCAACACCCTCTACAATCCTTACCACAAACGGCTGAAGAACGGCAAGGAAGTGGTGGAACCTGCCACCGCCCGCCCCTATCTGGACCGCAGCAAGAACCACGCTTACATTATAAAAAAAGGCGACCTCTGCTACCGGCTTTTCAAGGCAAAAGGATTCAGATGGGGAGGTGACTGGAAACACAGCAAAGATTACCAGCACTTCGAAAAATAGAAACGCAGGAAAGAACAGCCAGCAAGGAAAGGACATAAAAAAAGACTATGCCTATGTTACATCATTTCTTTAGTAACTATGGCATAGTCTTTTATTATCCTAACGATCTTTTTTATATGTAACACTAATTTAATTCACCTGTTACAGCCTTTTTATAATACATTGTAACTAGCTGTACCAGACAGAATTATATTCTCTACGTTCATCGTCCTCATTATAGAGGTTCTCATATTCAAGGTTCATAGCCTCGAATGATTCCAGTGTCTGTTTCATAATAACTCCTCCTCTATTTATTAAGTTCAACTTTTAATATGGCAAAATTAGTAAAAAAACAGAATTCTTGTGTCAATATTTCAGAAAACTTTTGTATTTTTGCACCATCTCTGCACATCAGGGGCAAAAAGTGCAAAAAAACAGCTCTGTTCTAGAGCCATGCAAGATAAAAAACAAGAAACAAGATGAAGATATTACATACTTTACGACTCGACAGAATGAAGTGGCGCCACTGGGTACTGCTGCTGTTGCTCATCCTCGTCACCCTTACCAAGATGATTCCTCTCTGGGGAGTTATCTACACCTACCGTGTTTATCCCGTTATCGGCAGCCTTCTTTCGCCCATCTCAGGCATCTTTCCCTTTGCCGTGGGCGATATTTTCATAGCTCTCAGCATCGCCTGGGTCATCCTCTATCCTATCTACGAGATTGGATTACGGAAGAAACTCGCCCGTCGGTTTATCTTTCTTGCTGCCAAGAGCGGCGGCTATCCGAAGAAAAAGGCGGTTTTCGGGAGGGTAATTGAATATCTGCTGTGGGTATATGTATGGTTTTATGCAGCTTGGGGACTGAACTATTCGCAGCCCGTTATCTATTATAGAGTAGGCATGCAGCCTGCTGAGGTTTCGGAAGAGAAGTTCCGAAAATTTGCCTACCAGTATGCTGACAGCCTCAACCTTTTGAGTGAAGAACGGAGAGGGAAGAGGGCAAAAATCAATTGTATTGTGGATGATAAACTGAAGAATCGGGTGCGGGATGCGGTTCTGAAGGAATATAACAAGATAGGCTATCGGGAGGGCATCAATCCGCCTTTCAACCAGCATCCGCATGCCAAGACGATGGTGTTTACGCCCCTCAGTTCGATGTCGGGTGTAACCGGCAGCATGGGACCATTCTTCTGCGAATTTACGCTGAACGGCGATATTCTTGCACACGATTATCCGGCTACCTATGCCCATGAGTTTGCTCATTTCCTGGGCATTGCCAACGAAGGAGAGGCGAATTTCTACAGTTATCTCGTCTGTACGGCATCACAGGATAAGGCGTTGAAATTCAGCGGATATTACCACATTCTGCCCCATGTATTATATAATGTATTCGACATTCTCGGCGAAAAGGAAGGTGAGAAATATCTGAAATATATCCGTCCTGAGATAATCAGGCTGCTGAAAAGCGACCGCCGATACTGGCAGGGCAAAAGATGCAAGGCACTGGATGCTGCCCAGGATTTCTTCTTCGAACTCTATCTGAGAGGCAACCATGTAGAAGGCGGCAGAAAGAGCTATGCCGGCGTCATCGGTCTGATTCTGGCTTGGGAGAACAAGCAGGAAAAATCTCTTAAGAAAAGATGATAGAAATAATTACATGAGAAAGAAAAGACGATTGGCGCACGCTCCTGCACCAATCGTCGTTCGCATATATTTGAATATAGAAAGTAATCTTTTTTCCTTGTATAAGAGGACTAATATATTATTACGCTAAACATTTCTGCCGTTTTTTACTTCTGCTGTGCAGGTCCATGCATTCTTCTCGGACCTGGTCTTCCATCCTTACCCATTCCCTTGCGCGGACCTTTCTGGGCAAAGCGCTTCATCATCTGTCGCTCCAGTTCGTAAACACGCTGAATCTGCTGCTGGCTCAGGAACTGTGAATACTTCTTGTAGTATTTCTGACGGATGTTGAGAATCTTCTCGCTCATCTCGAAACGCTGCTTGATTTCCTGTTCGGTCTGAGCATCCGTTTTCATTTCGCCCTTCTTGTGATGAGGGCGAGGACCTAAAGCCCATACCTCTTTCTGACAATCAGTATAGGTCTCGATAAACTTAGCGTTGGTCTTTTCATCAAGCCCCAAATTACGAGAGATGTACTGAGCCTGCTTTTCTGCCAACTGTTCACGACTGAGGCGCTGCTTCTGGTTAGGCGCCTGTGCACATACACTTGTAGTAACCGTCATCATGGCGATGACCATCATTAAAATACCCAAAATTCGTTTCATAACTCTATCATTTTAAATTATTATTGAATCCGTTTAATTGTTGAGGAACACATCCTCCTGATATACAGAGAGAAGATAAGCCTGATCGGCAGAAGACAGCTGTGCGAAAGCCTGATCTACCTCCTGTATTCCGTTATTCACCTGTGAAGGTTGAGAAGAAGAGGCTGAGAAATCGATGTTGAGTACCAGGAGTACTGCCACCGATGCTGCCACAGCTATTGCAGCCGTCCAAATCACCTTCCTCAGAGATCGTTTCTTCGGCTGTATACTGACAGGTGCCGGTTTGTCATTCTTCACCTGCTCCAGGATATTGGCTTCCATCTCCTTGAAGAATCCTTCTGGCGTAGAATAAGGCATCCGCTTACCCACCTTACCGAAGTCAAACTTCCCGGTTTTGTTGAAATCAAAATTTGTATCCATATTCTTTTCCATTTTGAATAACCATTTAAAAACCCACAGAACTCTCACTTAATCGTTCGAATTCATGTACTTGATAATTTTCTCCTTGGCAACATGATAGCTTGCCTTGATACTGGCTGGCGTGGAATCAGCGACCTTCGCTATTTCGTCGAACCCGAGTTCATCGTAATATCTCATATTGAATGCCAGCTGCTGCTTAGGCGGAAGCGAGAGAATCGCTTTCTGCAGTTTTACTGCCACCTTATCATCGAAGTCGATATAATTATCTGCTGGGATGAGACTGACGCCCGTTGAATCTGATTCCAGAGAAACTTCTTCCTGTTTCCGTTTGCTGATGAGCCGCAAAGCCTCGTTGGTAGCGATGCGGTAAATCCAACTTCTCAGCGAGCAGTCGCCCCGATATTGATTGAACGAGCGATAGATTCTCACAAAAGTTTCCTGCGAAGCATCCTGTGCATCATCATGCGAAACCACCAATCGGCGTATGTGCCAGTAAACCGGTTCCTTATACTTCATCATCAGCATTTTGAATCCGTTCTCCGGACATTCCTTCAGCGTATCCACTATGCCTTTTTCATTTACACTCATATTCGTTTATTTTCATGAACGTTACGATTATATGACCTTAAGAAAAGGGAAAAGTAAAAAGCGGGATGCATTTTTTTTCGATACCTGCTTAATTTTTCCTCCTTTTTTCTCTTTTAATATCATAGAGAAGAGAAAAAAGGGAGCTATTCCTCCGCTTTCTCAAAGAAAAAGTATATATTTGCAAACGGATTTAGAATATCGAATCGATATGAAGAAAGAAAAGAATTTTTCAGAAACTGATTTCCAGAAGAAGGCATTGGAAAGCTTATCGGACGATGAGATTCTGCAGGGCTTCAAGGATGCCGATGCCAGAATCGTAAGGGAGTATTACTACGGATACTGCCGGGTGGCTTATTGTATCTACGATAAGCGATATGACCTGCAGCACAAGCCGGGCATGGACTTCTTCTCGCTGGCTCACGAATACTATCTCTATCTCTGCGAACACGACTTCAAGCCGCTGGAAGACCGGAAGCCGAGCATGTCGCTCAAAACCTGGATGGTGAATGGTTTCCGGTTCCTGCTGCTGGATAAACTGAAGGAAGTGGTAAAGGAGCATCGCTTCGAGAGTTTCGAAGCACGGCAGGAAAGCCGCAAGATGCAGTTTGATGTAACCGACAACCAGTTTGAGCACGATCTTTATCAGACGATAGAGGACATCGGCAATTTCTATTATGGCAGAGACAGCAAGAACAGTATCATTCTGAAGATGCTCTATATAGAGGGATTCCGGGGCAAGGACGTAGCCGCTCAGTTGGGCATATCCCATTCAGCCGTTACCCAGCGTTGCCAGAAGATGATGCACGATGTAGTGATTCCTTATTTCAAGAGATACTTCGATGCATCGGAATACGGAAGCTACCTGTCGTTCGCGGAGGAAGACACCTGTATCGAAAGTGCTCCGAAGATGTCGATGCCGTCCATGATGTCCGAATACATGCGCTGCGAGGAAGCGACTGATAATGGCAATAACATATTTAATAATAAGAAGAATATGGAAGAAATGAAGAAGGGAAGAATCACTCCTCGCTGGATTGATTCATTGAAGGAGAACGAGATATTTGTGTTTGGCAGCAATCTAGCTGGCATGCATGGTGGTGGTGCAGCCCGTATAGCCCGCCTGCATTTCGGTGCCGTCATGGGCAAGGGTGTAGGCTTGCAGGGCCAGAGTTACGCCATCCCTACGATGCAGGGCGGCGTGGGAACCATCCGTCCATACGTGGATAGATTCATCGCCTATGCCAAGCGACATCCCGAGAAGCATTTCCTGGTAACCCCAATAGGTTGCGGCATCGCTGGCTTCGAAGCCGAAGACATCGCCCCATTGTTCGAGAAGGCAAAGGAGATGAAGAACATCAGCCTGCCGGAGAGTTTCTGGGAGGTGATAGAGTAATCTTCTGAAGAAAGAGCGGAAAACAGTTTTTGGAAAAAAAGGAAAAGATTATGCTGAACTTGAAAAAATCTTTAGAATCATTTACTTTGAGTGAGGATACACGGAGAAAAATTCTGAACGAGAACCACCCTTTCGGGAATCAGGGCACTCCATTCATCCCTTCGGAATTCAAGGAAATCACCCAGATAGCTTTAGCCGGCCACTTCCAGGTAAGTGCTGGAACCCAACAGGTAACAGTACAACCCACATGTGTGGAGTTCTACTATCACGAAGAGGCAGAGGGTGGCATCAAAGACCCCATCGTATATCATCGCAACCCCAAGAACGGTTTTCCCAAGAGCATCTTCAAGTTGGGCATTCTGCACAACCATGTTTCAGGAATCGACATCACGTTCGAGAAGGGCACTCATCCCGAAGATGCCATCAGGGCATCCCTGCTGATACGTGAGTTTTCGATAGATGGAAATCCACCCGACAGTCGTTCCACTTTATTATATGATATGCTTTATTCGCAAGCCTCCATCTTCGATGGCTTCTCCATCAAATGAGTTGATGGAGAAGAAAAGGCAGAGGTAGAAGCTGATGTACGCAAGAACGTGGCGAAATATGATGAAAACGGCCAGAAGATGCAGGCAAAAGAGCATCAGAAACTTCTCGACAAAGGGTTCACACTGACAAAAGACAGGAAGCATATCCAAGACCCACGGCCATGGCAATTTAAAAAGATACAGGTATGATAGTAGATAAAGATACGAATCAGATATTCGTTTCAGAATGGCTTCCAAAGGTTCATCCCGCATTCTTCAGCCGTTTTTCGGAGTTACTGAAGAATGTCCACATCAATATGGCTCTGTTATCAAACACAGCCGATATCTGGTGTCGTGACTATATGCCGATTCAACTAGCCGAAGAGGATTTCCTGCAATATCGGTATTATCCCGATTATCTCACAAAGAAAGAATCAGACAAGCAATATATTACGGATTCAAAGAGCGTGTGCAAAGCTTTGAAGCTACCCAATATCCAAGCCACCGATTTGATAATAGATGGCGGGAATGTGGTAAAAGCTCATGATTGCATCATCATGACAGAGAAAGTTTTTCATGAAAACGCTCAATATCCGCAAGCAGAAGTATTGAATGAGTTGGAGCATCTATTTCATTGTGAGGTCATCATGCTTCCATGGGATAAATATGAGAAATATGGGCATGCTGATGGAATAGTGAAACCTATAGACGAGTCACATCTTCTAATGACCAACTATGCTGATTACGACCAGGAACTTGCAGAAGAATTCGAGCGACGGCTTGGCACCCGTTTTCGGATAGAGAAGCTACATTATCATGTTCAGCGAGCAGATAAGCGAAATTGGGCATACATCAACTTCCTGCAAGTTGGCAACAACATCGTTCTGCCAGCTATCAACACAGAAGAGGATGAGCAAGCTATGGAGCAAATAAAAACATACTATCCATCATGTACTATCTACCAGTTGGATAGTGAAGAGATCATTAAACAAGGCGGAGCCTTGAATTGTATAACTTGGAATATTAAAAATTAATTATTATGGCATTACATCACACAGAAGAAGAGCAAAAGCGATTCTGGGAACTCATGAATCGTTTTGAAAACGAGGAAGAGGCTATCAAAAATGGATTCTTTGAAGGATTCACAAGAGAAGAAGTGATATTTATGGGAGAAATGGATATCGTCAAGTTTGGTAATAAGTATTATCAGCTCTGTGAATACTACATGACTGAATTAGATTTAGATTATTAGCAGCTTATGTTAGGAGCAATGATAGGAGATATTGCTGGCTCAAAATATGAGTTCAACAATACGTTTGATTATGATTTCGAGATGTTCGGCGAGGGATGCGACTTCACCGATGATACCATCTGTACGGTGGCGATAGCTGATGCAATATTGAACGGGCGAAGCTATCAGGAAAGCCTGCTGGATTGGTGCCGCCGCTATCCTTCTCCAAAAGGAGCGTATGGCGGAAGATTCGCGGGGTGGATTCATTCTCTTGATCCGCAGCCATATAATAGTTTTGGCAATGGTTCGGGGATGCGAGTTTCGCCGGTGGCTTGGCTATTCGATGACCTGTCGCAGGTTTTGGAAGAGGCAGAGAAGACGGCTCTTCCTACTCATAACCACCCCGAAGGAATCAAGGGAGCCAAAGCCGTGGCTCATGCCATCTGGCATTTCCGCAAGAGCAGATTCTCAGAAGAATCTAAGGAGAGTAAAGATAAGAATTCTAAAGAATCTGATGATAAGGCAATGAAAGCCTTCAAGAATATCGCCCGCAGCTATTACGAGGATTTCGATACCCGAGATTATCCGAAAGGCAAATTCGATGAAACCTGCATGGATGCCGTGCCATTATCTTTCAATCTCCTCTCGCAAGCCTCATCCTTCGAAGATGCTATCCGCCTAGCCATATCTCATGGCGGCGATAGCGATACCATCGGAGCCATCGTCGGCTCCATCGCCGAAGCCCGCTTCGGTATTCCGCAAGAGATTAAGGACAGAGCTATGGAATATCTGCCGGATGAGATGCAAGATGTATTGAAACAATTTGCAGGGAAATGCGAAATAAAGCCCAAATAATTTGGTGTTATCGAAGAAAAACCGTATTTTTGCGGCAATTAAAACAAGTAAATATGACGAATCATGATTTTTGGATGTCCATCAGTGACATAATCAATGAAGGATTTACATCTGAAGGTCTAGCAAAATTAGATGATTATGCAGAACAATTCAGTACTGGAAAGATCTTATATAAACGATTTTCACCGTCAGAGCAGCTTGGCTGCGTTAAAGGGGGAACAATACATGTTATTGCATCCTTACTCGCGGGAGCAGAAGTTGGCGCAAATCAACTCACTGCGCCAGAACACAGTTTCAAAAGAGAACAGCAATTTGGAAAGGTCCAAGAAAAACGCATAGAAAGCTGGGCTAAAAAGACAGGATGCTGGGTAGATGACACTAGCGTATACAACCAAACCTTGGGCGATAAATTAGCGCAAGGCGGTGAAGCCATTGTATATGATAACGGTAATTCTGTACTAAAAGTAATCGGCCTTGACTATTTCATACAGCCAATTTTTGCTTTGGACAGAATTTCGTTACACAATGCTTACTTTGAACAAACCAAGATGTTTGTATTGGGATTCGGCAGAAACTCTATGGGTGACTTTATGATTATTGTTACCCAAACTTTCTTTCAAGGTAGCCAAATGACCGAAGAAGACATTGAAGAGTATACGGAACGTATTGGATTTAAACTGGTGAATCCCAGAAATTGGACATACTCCACACCAGATATATACCTAAGTGATATGCACAACGAGAATGTTTTTCGTGGCCATGATGGAGTGGTTTATGTCATAGATTGCGACATCCGAATAAACACACCAGAACTAAAGGCTGGTGGCACACGAACTTTAACAACAGAAGTTGAATTTATAAAAGAATAAAGACATTGCAAGAATGGCTATATAGGCTATGATTAAAGAATTCAAAAAGAGAGGATTGATATGATAAGAACAAGGTGTTGTCACTAGGCTCAGCAAAGCTGCTGACTGTAGTCAGCAGACCTGCCGACTAGGCTCGGCAGACCTGCTGAGCCTAGTGACAACTGCTGAGAAGGTTTCTTCTGGAACCCGAGGAGTAATGTCTTTCAACTCACGAAGACGCTTGCATCAACCTATAGAGTTGACTCCTTTATCCCATCGAGCCGACTCCGTCATCCAGTAGAACCGACTCATTCTACTAAATCAACCCTATCTACAACCTTCTCCAGGCAGTTAATCATTATGATACTGCTTATCAGAAATCGTGGTCACAATAGCACTCAGCTTCTGCATTTTCTCCTCATTTATTTCCTGCACATAAAAGTTTTTTGTGAGAAAAGTATCAAAGTATCATTATTTAGAGAAAATAACATTCTAAACATCTGATACATTGCGACATACAAAAATGAGACTTTCGAAATATTTTACAGAAAAGTATCATCGAAGTATCATAAAATTGCAAGAAGTATCATAAATTTCGGCTTTGAGGTAAATTAAAAGGCTAAAAAGAAATATCTACTATTCCAGCTTTATAAAATTAATAGCGTCTACTTTTTCAGAATGTAAAGAATGTCAATACAAACTAGGAATTAGAGAAAAGATTGACAGCCAGAATTAGGAATAAAAGCACATAAAGTGGTCTGTAAGAGACCATTAAGCGGTCTGTAAGAGACCATCAAGTGGGCACTTAGGGACCAAGTGTCGGGCATTGAGAGAACAAGTAACGGGCACTCATTGCCCATATAGTAGGCATCGACTGCCCAAATTATCAGACAATTTTTGGGCACTTCTCGCAAGTCGGCGGCTTCGATATTATGCATGATGCTTTATGACGATTTTGTGATGGTTTTATGATGGTTTGGTGATAATACTATGGCAATTTCATGATACTTCTATCACATTCATGATACTTCGATGATACTTTTTGTAAAGTAATCCGAAAAGTATCATTCTTGTATATTATTATATATCAGTTATTTATACCATTACTTAACCCAAAAGATGAGACTTTGAGACTTTTTTTCATAAAAAAACTTTTTTTCGTGTGCGTATAAACTCGACGCTAAATCTAAAAAGAATCTGATATGATACCTTATAGATACCCCAAAAATTACGTCCCGATGTAGACTTTACTACATGGCGACGTAATCTTTCCTACGTCCCGACGCAGAGATTCCTACATCGCCATGTAATTTCAAGGACAACGGGAAATGAAAGATGTATTAAAACAATTTGCTGGAAAATGCGAAATAAAGCCCAAATAATTTGGTGTTATCAAAGAAAAATCGTAATTTTGTAGCAATTAAAACAAGTAAATACCTCAGTTCGGGATAAGAAATAGTGCCTAAAAAAGTTGGTAATCTCCGATAT
>ERZ791608.245-NODE-245-length-31313-cov-3.729637_pt1 | contig 31313 bp, 27 predicted proteins | sample MGYA00510276_ERZ791608 | MGnify/ENA primary metagenome ERZ791608 (study PRJEB30046, sample SAMN00791908) | human gut metagenome | study: EMG produced TPA metagenomics assembly of the A metagenome-wide association study of gut microbiota in type 2...
CATAATCCTGTGGAAAGGCAGGGGAAAGATGATTTTCCCACCTAATTATATCGCGCGTGCGTGTGTGAGAAATTGGGGTCTGTCCCTGCTGTCCCCACTGTCCCTGCTTGGGAGAGCCGGTGTGAACTGCCATCTTTAAATTCTCAATTTTTAATCTCCCTCCGTATCAACGTTTCCTCGTCCTACGAGAGGAAACAAGCTCGTACCGGCTCCTTGCCGGAACGTTCCACGCCTTTGCCGGGATGATTTTTCTTATTATCCGCACTGTTGCTGTGGAAATCATAGACCGCTTGTACGTAGTTTATCGCCCCATGGGGATTTTATTGCCGGTGGTGGCCGGCATCCGCTTATGTATTACCCAAACGACACTCTTCGTGATTACCAGCAGGAGATGAAGCTCCGCCTCTTTGAGGAGTGGGAGTTTCATCGGAATGTGATGGTACAGATGCCCACCGGTACGGGCAAGACGCATCTGCTGGCCGCCATAGTAAGGGAATTCCTGCGTGGTTCCGGCAGCCGGGTATGGATCGTGGCGCACCGCCGGGAGCTGGTGGATCAGATAGAGGAAACCGTGTCCCGGCACGGGATGAGCAAAGAGGACGGAAGGGTGAGGGTGATGTCCATCCAGTGGCTGTCACGAAACCGGAAGCACATGGATGAAGAGCCGGACCTGATCGTTATCGACGAGGCGCATCACGCCCTGGCGGAAACCTACCGGATACTTTGGGAGAACTATCCGGAGGCAAGGAAACTGGGCATGACCGCCACTCCCTGCCGGCTGAACGGCAAGGGATTCACGGACTTGTTCGACAGCCTGATTGCTTCGTGGACTGTCGCGGAATTCATCGGAAAGGGTTGGTTGTCATCCTTTGACTATGTGTCCATCCGTGCGAACAGCAGGGAACAGCGGTTGATAGACTCGCTGAAGAAACGGGGTGCGGACGGGGACTACCAGGTAAAGGAGATGAACGAGGTGCTGAACCGGGAGACAAGTATCGGCCGGCTGTATGAGAGCGTGGAACGATATGCCCGCGGAAAGAAAGGAATCGTATATGCTGTCAGCATCGCCCATGCCCGCCGGATAGCGGCTTGTTATAGCGCACACGGACTGGAGGCTGTGGCTATCGACAGCAGGACTCCGGCTTCGGAACGCCGGGAACTGGTGGAGGCTTTCAGACGGGGGAAGGTGAAAGTGCTGGTCAATGTGGATATCTTCTCCGAAGGCTTCGACTGTCCCGATGTGGAGTTCGTGCAGCTGGCACGTCCCACGCTTTCCCTGGCGAAATACCTGCAACAGGTGGGACGTGGGCTGAGGAGGTCGGCCGACAAGGCGTCCTGTATGCTGATAGACAATGTGGGTCTGTACCGCATCTTCGGTCTGCCTGCCCGGAACCATGACTGGGCGGCGATGTTCGAGGGGCGGATGATTGGCAACGCGCTGTCCCGGGCACGGGCGGAAACAGGCAGGCTGTCCGTATCCGGTCTGCTGCCGGAGGAGGAAAGACAACGGGAGGATGAACTGGAGGTGGTGATAACGCACGACCGGCTGATGGACTTCCTTACAACCCGGGAAGATTCAGCAACGGAAAAAGGCGGACAGCCCGTTTTGAAAAGTTATTATGACAGACAAAGCGGGCTTTGGGGATTGAGGCGCGGGGAGAGGATGACGGTAAGGCCCCGGTATCCGGAAGTGTTTGATATCTGTGGAGACCGGGCGGCAGTGAGATTCGGGAATAACCGGGCAGGTGTGGTGAATGAAACCGGACAGCCCGGAATACAGCTGGACCGCTGCCGGAAAATGAAGTTCATGAAGGGGGATCTGCTTGCCGTGACAGACTGTGCGGGCAATGAATCTTACATCGACCTGAAGGTAAACAGAACCTATCGGGAGAAACCCGTGGTGTTGTCATTCGGCTGTATGGAATTGCCATACGGCGGTGTGGAGCTGCTGAAGGTGGGAGCGTTCTTTTTCAGCCGTACCGGAAAACCGTATGTCTCCATGCGAGGGGTGGATCAGAACGGCATCTACTTTTATGACTTTTATCTGAAGATACCGGATTACCGTGTTCCGAAGGACTGCCAACTGGTGGATCCTGTCTGGACTACCTTGTTTGATGTTTTCGCCTGTGTGCTGGCAGGGAATGAGGAGGAAGTATATTGGTGCTGTGGCCGTCTGGCGGACCGGAGTATCGTGGTGATGGACGGGAACGGGAATTATTATCATGTGGAGAAAGGGAAGGAAAAGCGGTATATAGCCTGTAATGCTCCCCGGCCGGGCGAGGAAGATTTCCATACGGTGATGGAACGTCTGAAGGAAGAAGCCGGGCGGCGTGCCGGGATAGCTCAACGGAAACAATTGCAGGAAGAGGAACAGAAAAGGCTGAAAAGGTTGGAAGAGATCAGGGATGCATTGCCTTTCCGGATGGGGATGAAATGGGGCTTGAAACTGGGGGAACGTATCATCGTTCCTCCCAAATACAGAAAGATTCTTCCTCCTGTGGGCGTTTATTGTGCTTTTGAAGAGAGCGCCTGCCGGTGGGGGGTGATGGCACTGGACGGGAAAGTGATGGTGGAAGCCCGCTACCAGGAGGTGGATATAGAAAACAACGGCATGGTACACCTGACCGTCATTCCCGGCAAAGTGAAGACCGTCAAACTGTAAGTGTTTCCGGAATGAAACACAAATGACGCGAATGACATAAATTAAAAATCAAGATAAATTTATGCCATTCGCGTCATTTGTGTTCTAAAAAAAAAGTGAGCATCTGCCTGAGTTTGCACATACATTCAGAAAGGTTTCTATTATTACAGAATTTTTTCCATAATAAGCACCATTTCTTTCTTTTTTCACATTTTTTTTCTGTACTTTTGCGCTCAAATTTAAAAACCATTTTTTATAACCCAATATGGCAAATGTGATTAAATTACACAAAGGCTTGAACATCAACCTGAAAGGGAAACCTGCTCAGGAGTTCTTTGACGTGAAGCAGCCGGACATCTATGCGATAGTGCCCGATGATTTTCATGGCGTGACTCCTAAAGTCGTGGTCAAGGAACAGGAATATGTGACGGCCGGGGGAACATTGTTTGTTGACAAGCACCACCCCGAAGTGAAGTTCGTATCTCCGGTAAGCGGTGTCGTTACCAGCGTGGAGAGAGGCGAACGTCGTAAAGTCTTAAGCATCTCCATTGCAGCTGCAAAGGAGCAAGACTACGAAGAGTTTGGAAAGAAGGATGTTTCGACTCTGACAGGCGAGCAGGTAAAAGCCGCCCTGCTGGAAGCCGGACTTTTTTCATTCATTATCCAGCGCCCCTACATCGTGGTGGCTGATCCGAATGCCAAGCCGAAAGGCATCTTTGTTTCTGCATTTGACACTAACCCATTGGCTGCTGATTTCGAATTTGTTCTGAAAGGCCAGGAAAAAGATTTCCAGACTGGTCTGGACGCACTGGCAAAGATGGCAAAGACGTATCTGAATATCAGCGTAGAGCAGAAGAGCCCTGCACTGACCAACGCCAAAAATGTAACTGTAACTGCCTTCGACGGTCCTAACCCCGCCGGAAACGTAGGCGTTCAGATTAACCACATCAGTCCTATCAACAAAGGCGAAACTGTTTGGACGCTCCGTGCGGAAGAAGTGATCTTCATCGGACGCCTGTTCAACACAGGTCGCGTAGACCTTACCCGTACTATCGCCCTGACCGGTTCGGAAGTGAAGAAACCGGCTTATTGCAAGCTGAAAGTAGGAGCCTTGCTGACAGATATTTTTGCAGGACGTGTGAACGGAGGTAAAAACTTACGCTACATTAACGGTAACGTGCTGACCGGAACTTTGGTGAAGCCAAACGGATTCCTGGGTGCGCACGCTACAAGTCTTACTGTGATTCCCGAAGGGGATGACCGGCACGAATTCCTGGGCTTTATCATGCCGCGTACCGATCAGTACAGTGCCAACCGCAGTTATTTCAGCTGGTTGTGCGGTAACAAGGAATACACACTGGATGCCCGTATCAAAGGTGGCGAACGCCACATGATCATGTCCGGCGAGTATGACAAAGTATTCCCGATGAGCATTTTCCCCGAATATTTAATTAAAGCTATCATTGCCGGCGATATTGACCGCATGGAAGCACTTGGTATTTACGAAGTGGCTCCCGAAGACTTCGCTGTATGTGAATTCGTTGACTCTTCCAAATTGGAATTGCAACGCATCGTGCGTCAGGGCTTGGACATGCTTCGCAAGGAAATGTGCTAAATAATTAAAAACTAAGAATTAAAAGTTAATGAAAGCGTTAAGAAATTATCTCGACAAGATAAAGCCAAACTTTGAAGAGGGCGGCAAACTCCACGCGTTTCGTTCGGTGTTCGACGGTTTCGAAACATTCTTGTTCGTACCCAACAGCACTTCGAAAACAGGAGTTCACATTCATGATGCGATTGACAGCAAGCGTATCATGTCAATGGTGGTTATTGCGTTGATACCGGCCCTGTTGTTCGGTATGTACAACGTAGGTTACCAGCACTTCTTGGCTGTAGGCCAGGAGGCAGGTTTCTTTGAAAAGTTCATTTATGGTTTCCTGGCTGTTCTGCCTAAGATTATCGTATCATACGTAGTCGGTCTGGGAATCGAATTTGTGGTGGCACAATGGAAGAACGAAGAAATTCAGGAAGGTTTCCTGGTATCCGGTCTGTTGATCCCGATGATCGTTCCTGTGGAATGTCCGTTGTGGATTCTGGCTGTCGCTACAGCATTCTCTGTTATCTTCGCTAAGGAAGTATTCGGCGGTACAGGTATGAATATCTTCAACCCTGCATTGATTACCCGTGCTTTCTTGTTCTTCGCTTATCCTACCAAAATGTCCGGTGATGCCGTTTGGGTAAGCACTGACAGCATTTTCGGTATCGGTGGCGGACAGGTAGTGGACGGTTTTACCGGCGCTACGATGTTGGGACAGGCTGCTACAGCCGCTCCGGGTGCAAGCGAACTGATTAATGTGAACGGTACTCCCGCTACCATGTGGGATATGGTTGTAGGTTTGATCCCGGGTTCTATCGGTGAAACCAGCGTTATCGCTATCGCACTGGGTGCCATCATTCTGTTGTGGACAGGCGTGGCAAGTTGGAAGACCATGTTCTCTGTCTTTGCCGGTGGTATCGTGATGGGATTGATCTTCAATGTATTCGGCTCTACAGATAACATGATGGCTCAGTTGCCTTGGTACGAACACATCGTATTGGGCGGTTTCTGCTTCGGCGCCGTGTTCATGGCTACCGACCCTGTGACTTCCGCACGTACGGAAAAGGGTAAGTTCATCTACGGCTTCCTGATCGGTGTGATGGCTATCGTTATCCGTGTGTTGAATCCGGGTTATCCCGAAGGTATGATGCTTGCCATCCTGCTGATGAACATCTTCGCTCCGCTGATTGACTACTGTATCGTACAGAAGAACATCACAGCCCGCGAAAACAGATTAAAATCAACTAACAACTAAAATATCGGACATTATGAATACTAATAGTAATAGTTATACTATCATCTATGCTTCGATAATGGTTGTTATCGTAGCATTCCTGTTGGCATTCGTGTCTTCTTCTCTGAAAGAAAAACAGTACCAGAATGTAGAACAGGACACAAAGAAACAAATTCTGGCAGCTTTGAACGTTTATGACGTAAAAGATGTGAATGCAGAATATGATAAATATGTGAAAGAAGACGATTTGATGCAGGCAGACGGTTCTTTGGTAAAGAACGATGCTGCTTTCCAGACTTCTTATAAAGGTGAAATCGCTAACGGACGTCTTCATGTATTCGTTTGCGACGTGGATGGTCAGACCAAATATGTGCTGCCTATTTATGGTGCCGGTCTTTGGGGACCTATCTGGGGATACATCGCATTGAATGATGACAAAGACACTGTATACGGCGTTTACTTCTCTCATCAAGGAGAAACTCCGGGTCTGGGTGCTGAAATCGCTACTGAACATTTTCAGGGTGAATTCAAGGACAAACACGTTCTGGATGGAGAAAACGTTGGCTTGAGCGTTGTAAAGAATGGTAAGGTTGAGAATCCGGAATATCAGGTTGATGGTATTTCTGGAGGTACAATCACTTCTTTGGGTGTGGATGCAATGCTGAAAAACTGCATGGGTCATTACACTAAGTTTTTAACATCTAAATAATTAAGGAGGAGATAATTCATGTCAAGTTTATTTTCAGCTAAGAATAAAGAAGTATTTTCTGCTCCTATCAGCATGAACAACCCTGTGACTGTACAGGTTTTGGGTATCTGTTCTGCACTGGCCGTAACTTCCAAGCTGGAACCGGCTATCGTGATGGGACTTTCTGTAACGATCATTACTGCTTTTTCAAACGTAGTAATTTCTTTGATCCGCAAGACAATTCCTAACCGTATTCGTATCATTGTACAGTTGGTGGTTGTTGCTGCTCTGGTAACTATCGTAAGTGAACTGTTGAAAGCTTTTGCTTACGACGTGAGTGTACAGTTGTCTGTATATGTTGGTTTGATTATTACTAACTGTATCCTGATGGGACGTCTGGAAGCGTTTGCCATGGCAAACGGACCGTGGGAGTCTTGTTTGGATGGTATTGGTAATGGTCTGGGTTATGCCAAGGTGTTGATTATTGTAGCATTCTTCCGTGAATTGCTGGGATCTGGTACATTGTTAGGCTTTAATATCCTGAATTATGATGTAATCAAGAATGCAGGTTATGTAAACAATGGTTTGATGTTGATGCCTCCTATGGCGTTGATCATTGTAGCGTGTCTTATCTGGTACCAGCGTGCAAAGCATAAAGAATTGCAGGAAAAGGAATAATAAATAAGGAAAGAGAATTATGGAACATTTTATAAGTTTATTGGTCCGCTCTATCTTTGTGGACAACATGATTTTTGCATTCTTCCTGGGTATGTGTTCATACCTGGCCGTTTCGAAGAATGTGAAGACTGCCTTGGGACTGGGTATTGCCGTTACTTTTGTATTGGTAGTAACATTGCCGGTCAACTATTTACTTCAGACAAAGGTTCTGGCTGCTGACGGTATTCTGGGTATTGACTTGAGCTTCTTGAGCTTTATCCTCTTTATTGCCGTTATTGCTGCTATCGTACAGCTGGTAGAAATGATCGTGGAGCGTTTCAGTCCTTCCTTGTATGCTTCACTGGGTATTTTCTTGCCGCTGATTGCCGTTAACTGTGCTATCATGGGTGCGTCTCTGTTTATGCAGCAGCGTATCGGTTTGGGTGAATCTGACCCGAAGTTCATCGGTGGCGTAGCTGACTCTATTTCTTATGCCCTGGGATCTGGTATCGGATGGTTGCTGGCTATCGTTGGTCTGGCTGCTATTCGTGAAAAGATGGCTTACTCAGATGTACCTGCTCCTTTGAGAGGATTGGGTATCACCTTCATCACTGTAGGTCTGATGGCCATGGCATTCATGTGTTTCTCTGGTTTGAATATCTAATAAAGAAAGGAATAAGACAATGGATATGAATTTTATTTTAGCAAGCATTGGAGTATTCCTTGTGACTATTCTGGTGTTGGTTGTTATCCTGTTGGTAGCCAAGAATTTTCTGGTTGCATCCGGAAAGGTTAAACTGACAGTGAATGGTGAAAACCAGTTGGAAGTAGAATCTGGTTCTACATTGCTGAATACACTGGCTGTAAACAATGTATTTTTGCCTTCTGCCTGTGGTGGTAAGGGTTCTTGCGGACAGTGTAAATGTCAGGTTCTGGAAGGTGGTGGCGAAATCCTGCCTTCAGAAGTGAGTCACTTTAGCCGTAAGCAGCAGAAAGACCACTGGCGTCTGGGTTGTCAGGTAAAAGTGAAGAGCGATATGGCTATCAAGGTTCCTGAATCTGTAATGGGTGTCAAGGAATACGAATGTACTGTTATCTCTAATAAGAACGTGGCTACCTTTATCAAGGAGTTCAAAGTGCAGTTGCCTAAGGGAGCTCACATGGACTTTATTCCGGGTTCTTATGCTCAGATCAAGATTCCTGCATTCTCTATGGATTATGACAAGGATATCGATAAGTCATTGATTGGTGACGAATACTTGCCGGCATGGCAGAAGTTTGGTTTGTTCGGATTGAAATGTGTGAATCCGGAACCGACTATCCGTGCTTACTCTATGGCCAACTATCCGGCTGAAGGTGATGTGTTCATGCTGACTGTACGTATCGCTACTCCTCCGTTTAAGCCTGATCGCAGCGGATTCATGGATGTAAATCCGGGTATCGCTTCTTCTTATATCTTCACTCTGAAACCGGGTGATAAGGTATTGATGAGTGGTCCTTACGGTGACTTCCATCCGATCTTCGATTCTAAGAAGGAAATGATCTGGGTCGGTGGTGGTGCCGGTATGGCTCCGTTGCGTGCACAGATTATGCATATGACTCGTACATTGCATACAACAGACCGCGAACTGCATTACTTCTATGGTGCACGTGCATTGAACGAAGTATTCTATCTGCAGGACTTCCTGAGTCTGGAGAAAGATTTCCCGAACTTCCACTTCCACTTGGCGCTTGACCGTCCGGATCCGGCAGCTGATGCAGCTGGCGTGAAGTATACTCCGGGATTTGTTCATCAGGTAATGTTGAATACATACCTGAAGGATCACGAAGCTCCGGAAGACATCGAATACTACATGTGTGGTCCTGGCCCGATGTCAAAAGCTGTTGTCGCTATGCTGGATAGCCTCGGCGTAGAAGAATCTTCTATCATGTACGATAACTTCGGCGGATAATCTGACAAGTTTCTAAACACTAATAAAAAAAGCCTTTGATGTAAGTCAAAGGCTTTTTTTATTAATAGATATTTATTCTTTCTCCATTTCTATATTATAAATAACCGGATCATATTTGTTGATTTTTCCTGTACCTAAGTCAATCAGGAATCCTGGCCAGAATAATATATTCCACAATGATTTTGCATTGAAAGCCGATTCTATGACAAAAGGAGTGTTTTTATAACCCTCTTTCTTGGCTATAATAGTTTTATCGGAAAGCTTCTTCTTTAACTTGATTGTAGTAGATTCTCCTTCTTTGATTTCTGCTAATTTTACATTATTTGTTGCATCATACAGTTTGATTCCATTTTCTCCTGTAATGGTTATGGGCTGTTGCGAACTGGAGAAGATACTCATACATGATGACAGTCCTAATAGAGGAATTGCCAGCGTTAATAAAATAACATGTTTCTTCATATTGACTTCTTTTGGTTTTATTGTATGCAAAAATAGGATATTTTTAAGGTTCGTCAAAACGGTGATGCTCCTTTTGGGGGAAGTGCATTGTTGTGGGTAAGCAATAATCTTCAATATGGGAACTTTATGTATATGATTTTGCTATGTATTGCATTTCAAAAAGTCAATGATTTAATTGAAATAATAACTTGATGTTACAAAAGTGTTGCATTGATACCTGTTATGATATGGTTTGTTTGATTTATATCAATAAATGATATGTGTAATGCATTTTTAAGTAGATTCATTTGTATGTTGTAGAATATATTTTCTACCTTTGTTGCGGTAAAAGGATTGAGCTCAAGCTAAACTAGATTTAATAAGTATAAGTATTTAAGGTAACACAGTTTTTAGGTAACATTAAAATTAGGTATTATGAGAAAATTAGGATTTACATTAGTAGCGGCATTGACTTTTTCTGTTTCTGTATTTGCTAACGGTGCAAATGATACAATTAAGGTTACTGAAAAATGGGATGGCGCTATTAACAAGGCGAAATTGACACAGTATTTGAAACTTTCTTCTCAGCAACATGAAGAAGTTGCTAATATTTGCGACTATTTTCAGGAACAGATGGAGATGGCAAACAGCTCAAAGAAAAACAGTAATCAGAAGATTCGTAATGCTGTGTATGGAAATCTGAAGTTGATGAAAGGTACTTTGACTGAAAAGCAGTACAGCGATTATTTGCGCCTGATGGCAATGACATTACGCAATAAGGGTATTGATATTGAGAAATAATACAAGCGTTATATAAAGAATCACCCCGGACAGACAATATACTTGTTTTGTTCGGGGTGATTGTTTTTTTATCTCTTCAGGACAATAAGAACTATATCTCCCGGTTCTATCTTGCCGGTAAATATAGTTCTTGTTGCTTGTCTTTTTTAAGTGGAAATCTTTTAATCTTGATGGAATTTTAGGACTTGTCTTTTAATAAGTCTTCAAGCCGCAGCAGTTCGTCTCTGTATTGGGCAGCTTCAATGAAGTTGAGCTTTTTAGCAGCTTCTTGCATAAGTTTCCGCGTACGTTCCATACTCTTTTGTAACTGCTCTTTTGACATGTATTGCACAATTGGGTCGGCAGCAGCATGCATTTGCTCAGGACTGTCTGTATATGCCTTAAGTTCCTTGCTGTTCGGATTTGCTTCTCCTCCTGTGTTGTCAAGCAGTGCGTTATTTCTGGCTTTTTTAATCTGCTGGGGAGTAATACCATGTGCTTCGTTGTAGGCCAGCTGTTTTTCTCGCCGGCGGTTTGTCTCATCGATGGTTTGTTTCATGCTGTCAGTTATTTTATCTGCATACATGATAACTTTTCCGTTTACATTTCGGGCCGCACGTCCAGCTGTCTGCGTAAGTGAACGGTGGGAGCGAAGAAAGCCTTCTTTGTCGGCGTCTAAAATGGCAACAAGTGAAACCTCCGGCAAATCCAGTCCTTCTCTCAGCAGATTCACTCCGACCAATACATCGTAAACACCTTGTCGAAGATCTTCCATGATACGTACACGTTCTAATGTTTCCACTTCACTATGTATATAAGTGCAACGAATGTTATGGCGAAGCAGGTAATCGGTTAATTCTTCCGCCATGCGTTTGGTTAGTGTGGTGACAAGGACACGTTCTTCCTGTTCAATGCGTTGCTGGATTTCTTCCATTAAGTCATCTACCTGATTCATGCTGGGGCGTACCTCTATTATCGGATCGAGAAGTCCTGTCGGTCGGATTACTTGTTCTACCACTACACCTTCGCTCTGTATCAATTCATAGTCGGCCGGAGTTGCACTTACATAAATAACCTGCTTGGCCAGTTCCTGAAATTCTTCAAACTTTAAGGGACGGTTATCCATGGCAGCAGGTAAGCGGAAACCATATTCCACCAAGTTCTCTTTACGGGCCCGGTCGCCTCCGTACATGGCGCGTATCTGCGGAACACTTACGTGGCTTTCGTCTATGACGATCAGGAAATCTTTGGGAAAGAAGTCCAGCAGACAATAAGGGCGACTACCTGGTTCACGACCGTCAAAATAGCGGGAGTAATTCTCAATACCGGAACAATGCCCCAATTCCCGAAGCATTTCCATGTCATAGGTGACACGTTCATATAAGCGTTTAGCTTCATAGGTTTTACCTTGTTCTTCGAAAAAAGCAACCTGCTTGGTCAGGTCATCTTCTATCTGATGAATAGCCCGTAGTGTACTTTCTTTCGTTGTCATGAAAAGGTTGGCAGGGTATATCTTATATTCGTCGAAACTTCCTATCCGGTGGCCGGAAACGGGATCTATTTCTTCAATGGCATCAATCTCGTCATCCCAGAACATGACACGTAGCAGATTATCTGTATAAGCAAGATAAATGTCGACAGTATCCCCTTTTACACGAAAATTGCCTCGATTCAATTCTATGTCATTGCGTACATACAAGCTATCTACCAATCGGCGCAGAAAAACATTTCTATCCAGCAGTTTGCCTTTTTTGACTTCTATTACATTGTTATAGAAATCGGCAGGATTTCCCATACCATAAATGCATGACACTGACGAGATAACAATGACATCGTTTCTTCCAGAAAGTAATGCAGACGTAGCAGCAAGACGTAATTTGTCTATTTCTTCATTGATGGCGAGATCTTTCTCTATATAAGTATCGGTGGAAGGTAAATATGCTTCCGGTTGGTAATAATCATAATAAGATACATAATATTCTACGGCATTATGTGGAAAAAAACTCTTGAACTCTCCATATAATTGTGCCGCCAGAGTTTTATTATGGCTTAATATCAATGTCGGTTTATTGATATTCTTGACAACATTCGCTATTGTGAATGTCTTGCCAGAGCCGGTGACACCCAGTAGCGTTTGTGCCGGGATACCTGCTTTAACTCCCTCTGTAAGTTGTGCGATAGCTTCCGGCTGGTCTCCGGTTGGCTGATATTCTGATACAAGTTCGAAGTTCATTATGTATATATTTTAATAGGAGTGTAAAAATACACATTATTTTCATCTGATGGCGCAGGAGTGTAAATTTTGTATTAAAAAACATTGAGTTATTGCATTATTCGTCGGAAAAGAGTACTTTTGCACATCTATATTGATAAACATGAAAAAGTACATCGTTATGGCTATCCTTTCTGCTGGGGTTTTGTCTTCATGCGGAGAGTACAATAAAGTGCTGAAGTGCACGGACAACGAATATAAATATGAAGCTGCAAAAAGTTATTTTGCTAAAGGACAAAACAGTAAAGCTGCTACTCTTCTCGAAGATCTTGCCTTGATAATGAAGGGAACGAGCAATGCGGAGGAGTCAGCATATATGTTGGCGATGACTTACTATAATCAGGGAGATTATATAACAGCTTCTCATTATTTTAATACATATTATACGACTTATCCTCGCGGAACGTATACAGAATTGGCCCGTTTCTACAGCGGAAAAGCTTTGTATTTGGATACGCCGGAGCCTCGTTTGGATCAGAGCAGTACCTATAAAGCTATTGAGGAATTGCAGATGTTTATGGAATATTTCCCTGAAAGTGACCGTAAGGAACTGGCTCAGAACATGATTTTTGAGTTGCAGGATAAGCTGGTAGAAAAAGAATTCTTGTCAGCTAAGTTATATTATGATTTAGGATCGTATACAGGTAATACGGTGTATAGTAGTACGGGTAATAATTATCTGGCAGCTGTAGTTACTGCGCAGAATATTTTACGTGAATATCCTTATACAAAGAGACGGGAAGATCTTTCCATTTTGATTTTACGTGCAAAGTATGACATGGCAAAGGAAAGTGTTCCTGAAAAGAAGGAAGACCGTATGCGTGAAACAATCGATGAATATTATGCATTTATCAATGAGTTCCCGGAAAGTAAGTATAAAAATGAGGTGGAACAAATTTTTAAAGATGCAAGTAAATTTGTGAAAGACGAAAATTAATCAAGGTTTATAATTAAATAAAAAATTATGGATTACAAAAAGACAAACGCTCCTACCAATACCGTAACTCGTGACTTGATGGAACTGTGTGAAGATACTGGTAATATCTATGAAACAGTTGCAATCATCGGTAAACGTGCAAACCAGATTGCGGTAGAAATGAAGAATGACTTGTCAAAGAAATTACAAGAATTTGCTTCTTACAACGATAATCTGGAGGAAGTATTCGAGAACAGAGAGCAGATTGAAATTTCACGTTATTATGAAAAACTGCCAAAACCTACTTTGATTGCTACTCAGGAGTATATAGAAGGTAAGGTATATTACAGAAATCCTGCTAAAGAAAAAGAAAAACTGCAATAAGGATATATTGTTTGAACACAGAAACGCATATCGCTACAGTGTATTTTCAGTATGGGTGATAATGCGCTTCTGTGTTTTTTATTTATCCTTTCTCCTTTAAATTATTCTTTTATTATGATACAACGTATTCAGACTGTTTATTTACTTATCGTTGCCATATTGATGGTAGTGATGATGTCTTTCCCTGTCGGCCATTTTTATACGGACACAAGTGTTTCGGATATGACAAATCTTGCAGTAGTAGCACCGGATGGAAACATGAACTATGCACCGTGGGCTTTATTTGCTATTCTTGTGGTCGTAGCATTTATATCGCTTATTACTATTTTTCTTTATAGAAAGCGTATGTTACAGATTCGCCTGACATTGTTCAGTAGCATTGTACTGATAGGTTATTATGTAACTGTGGCGGTTTTTGTTTGGGGAACATTAAAAGATTGTGGAAGCTTTACGCCTGCATGGACATTGTGCCTTCCTCTTATTTCAATTATATTGAATTGGTTGGCTATTCGTGCTATTGGAAAAGATGAAATGTTGGTAAAGGCATACGAACGCTTACGCTAATAGAACCTGTCACTGAGAGTTATAACTTTTATGATATTCCGGTAAGCGAGAGAATAATTCTTGTTTATCGGAATTTTTTATTTATTTAGAAAGTCTGACTGGTAGCTTGCAGTAATAAGATACTATTTTACCTTGTTTCGATGATGGCTTATCTGCCCTCAGCTACATTCAGCAAAAACTCTGCAAAGGCCAATGCCGATTTTTTACGGTAACTCTCTTGTGGTCAGAATAGAAAGCCTCGGGAAGTTAAATGGTCGTTGCAAAGAATGGGTATCTGCACCAAATCGGCTATACCCAGCGCTACCGTTTGGGAGTAAACCACCATCAGATTCCGGTAAACCGTAGTCACTGTCCGTTCCTGAACATGTATCATCGTGACGGACAGATGCATGTAGATGGTAATCATGGCTCTACTTTAGGCTATGGACCGAACAGTTACGGTGAATGGTAGAACCAAACGGAATATAAGGAGCCACCTTTGGAAGTGGATGGAGCTGCTTATCAGTGGAAATACCGAGAAGACGATTCCGACTATTATTCTCGGGTAGGCGACTTGTTCCACCTGATGAGCCCTGTCCAGCAGCAGGCTTTGTTTGAGAATACGGCGAGATCGATGGGAGATATTCCGGAAGAGATAAAGCTCCGCCATATCCGGAACTGCATGAAAGCAGATAAGAAGTATGGTCAAGGAGTAGCAGATGCGTTGGGAATCCCCATGACGCATCCGGGACTGGCTGAAGCTTAACTCGCCTTTTCTTGCTTGCCTGTCGGAATGCCAGCTTGCTATATTGCTGGATTTTCGGCTTGAGAGAGATTTCGGCGGGCAGCATATAATCTTTTCACCTAGGTGAAGATAAAGTTTCACCTAAGTGAGGCTATCGTTTCACTAAGGTGGGGCGATAGATTCACTTAGGTGATTTGAATAAAACAAGCTGAAAATTTATTTTTGGCGCAAGCGTTCGCTGTATTCCGATGGGGTGCTCCCCGTTTGTTGTTTAAACATCCGACTGAGATGTTGTGGGTACTTGAAGCCTAGGTCGTCGGCTACCAGTACAATGCTTGCTCCAGTGGCTAACTCATTTTTCACGCGTTGAATAACGTGCTGACGGATGTAATTGCTTGCCGTGTCACCAGTTGTTTTTTTGATTACATCTCCAAAGTAATTAGGCGACATGCACAGTTTATCGGCACAATACTGGACGGTAGGCAGTCCAAGTGTAAGTTGTGTATTCTTTTCATAATAATCATTCAATAAATTATCGAACTTCATGAGAATGTCGGAGTTTTCTAGTTTTCGGGTAGTGAACTGCCGGTTGTAGAAGCGCTGGCAGAAATTTAGTACCAGCTCGATATATGCTATCAGGATAGCATTCTGTAGTTCGTCGTGTGGCTTTTGCAGTTCATTCCTTATTTGCTGCATGAGTGAAACGAATATGTCGTGTTCCTCATCCGTCATGTGCAATGCTTCGTGAACACGGTAATCGAAGAATGTATATTGTTTGATGTTTTTACAAAGAGGAGTGCCTCGCAATAAGTCAGGATGGAAAAGCAATGCCCAGCCGGTCAGCATGACCCGTTCGCCGTTATCCTCTTTTCCGCCAATTTGTCCGGGAGCGACACAAATTACAGTTCCACTCTTGTAATCGTATTTACCACATCCGTATGTCAGATCAATGTCTTGCTGGTCGTGAAAGAAAATACCATATACACTATAATTGTTCAGGCTATGTCGTATGGGCGATACTTCTGCGTAATTGATGACACTGACCAACGGATGCCGGTCGGTATGTCCGAGGTAGCGGCTGTAGTCGCTTACGTCTTTTATTTTCATAATCTTACTCATGGCTTCCTGCGATTTTACTTCAATATGCTATATACAAAAATACGTTATTCTCATAAAAGATAGTGTGTGAAGGCGGTGAAATCAGTAAAAACGGTATGAAGTTCATGGATATCGTTACGTCCGATTTTATATCGCTTAGTATTTTTGTGGTAGTAAAATGTTGGCATGTAGAGTCTTATGGTAATTAATTGAAAGTTTATGGATAGAAGAAATTTTTTGAAAATGTCATCTTTGGCAGCAATATCAGCGGTTGGTATGTGGACGGGAGTGTCAAAAACTTTTGCGCAGTCCGTTTCATCGGACGGGTATCATGAGGAAAGAAATCCATCGGATAATCTGGAACGCCGGAAACTAGGAAATCTGGAAGTGTCTGCTATCGGACTGGGTTGTCTGCCGATGGTAGGTTATTATGGTGGCAAATACGAAAAACAAGATATGATTGCTTTGATTCGTCGGGCATACGATAATGGAGTAACTTTTTTCGATACAGCAGAAGTGTACGGTCCTCATACCAGTGAAGAGTGGGTAGGAGAGGCTGTACAGCCGTTTCGTAGTAAAATAAAAATAGGAACAAAGTTCGGCTTTTGAGTAGAAGAAGGGGAACCTACGGCCTTAAACAGTCGTCCCGATCATATCCGTCGGGCTGTGGAAGGCTCGCTGAAGCGCCTTCGTACCGACCACATCGACCTCTTGTATCAGCATCGCGTTGATCCGAATGTACCTGTAGAAGAAGTTGCCGAAGTGGTAAAAGAGTTGATGCAAGAGGGAAAAGTCTTGCATTGGGGTATGTCCGAGGCAAGTGCCCGTTCCATCCGGCGTGCCCATGCTGTTTGTCCGCTTTCGGCGGTACAGAGCGAGTATGCTATCTGGTGGCGCGAACCGGAAACAAAAATCTTCCCGACGCTCGAAGAATTGGGTATAGGCTTTGTGCCTTATTGTCCGTTGGGACGTGCCTTTCTTACTGGAGTCATTCACGAAGATAGTACCTTTTCCCGAAACGACCGACGCTGGAACCTGCCGCAATTCCAGTCGGAAGCATTGAAACACAACAGGCCTTTGGTATATCTGGTGCAACGATGGGCAGAACGTAAAGGTATTACCCCCGCGCAGTTCGCGCTTGTATGGATGCTTTCGCGCAAGTCTTGGATTGCTCCTATTCCGGGAACAACCAATCCCGATCATTTGGACGATTTTCTTGGGGCGGGAAAAGTTCGTCTTTCTGCATAGGAGATAGAAGAGTTCGACCGCGACTATGCTAAAATAGATCTGATGGGACATCGTGCCGATCCGTTTACAGAAAGTCAGATTGATAAATAAGAAAGAGATGAAACAGATATTATTGATATTGGGACTGCTGTTAGTCCTTTTGTGTTCGTGTACTACGAATGAAAGAAAACAGGTGAAACAACAAAATGAAGTAAGTATGGAAAAGAAGAATCTTGGAAGTTTGCTGGCACTTTATCCGAAACCGATGACGGTGATTGGTGCCGAGGTAGAAGGAAAAGTAAATTGGCTGGTCGTCGGACATACGGGAATCATAGGGCATGACCGTATACTGGTAAGCATGAGTAAGCAGCATTATACGAATCGAGGAATCAAGAAGTCGAAGAAATTTTCTATCAATTTAGTGAGCCGGAGTATGCTGCCTAAGGCCGATTATGTAGGGAGCGTCAGCGGAGCCTCTGTCGACAAGTCGAAAGTGTTTGCTTTCCATTTCGGAGAGAACGGTACTCCGGTAATCGATGAATCTCCTTTGACAATGGAATGTGATGTGGAGGATATTTATGAAACTGATGGCTTCGACAACTTTATCTGCTCGGTAGTCAATACATATGCCAGTCCAGAGGTTTTGGGGGCTGACGGCAAACTGGATTACACCCGGCTGAAGCCCGTATTGTTTGAGTTCCCGACTTACTCTTATCTGGCTACAGGAGAGGTTATTGGTAAATGCCTGAATTTGGATGAAAAAACAGGTATGTGTGCCAAACTGCCGATGGCTTCCGATGGAATTGTACGGTTGTCTAAGATAGAGGTCTATCCGGAATATCTGGAAGAATACATGAAGTATGCTACTGAAGTGGGAGAGGTTTCTTTGCGGATCGAACCGGGAGTACTGACCATGTATGCAGTTGCCGAAAAGGAAAATCCCTGTAGGATAACGATTCTGGAAACTTATGCCAGTCAGGCTGCTTATCAGTCGCACATCGCATCGAAACATTTCCAGAAATACAAGCAGGGAACCTTGCACATGGTCAAGAACTTGGTTTTATCCGATCAGCAGCCTTTGAATCCGGCTAATCAGATTAATAATTTCATTCAGTAAGTTATTTTTGATGGTGGAGTGCTTTGAGAGGTTACCAGGGTACAAACATCTGGGATGCAACATTGAACTATATTCATGGATCTTTAGATGACTGGTATAATTGATAACTCGAATTTTCTATACATCTATTATTGTTAAATTTCCCCGTTGCAGCGATGCACCGGGGTTTTCTTTTTTTATGGGGTAATGAGGTTGATGAAATATTGGTAAATAAAATATAGAATTATCATTATAGATTAATCATATGTAATGATTCTCTTCTCTTTATTAGTGTGATATTTTTGATTCTATTTTCAATCTATAATGTTTAGATCATCATTTTGTTTTCTCATTTGGTTATTTCGCAGAGATATTAAAAGTCTTTGACTGATTTTGATAAGGGTTAATTCACTTTGGATATTATATATATTACTTGAAAATTTGGTATATTCCTTTATTTATTCAGCTTCTTGTGAACTTATATAATAAATGTTATTCGAATTTTATTAGAAATATAATAATTAATATTATTAACTTTTTGTTTATTTTATAAATGTGTTTATATTTGTGCTGAAAACATAGTAAAGCTGCTAAGAAAGCTATGAAGAATATGAAAACAAAGGGTTGGAGAGATTTCTTAAAGGAATCTGTATTGGCAGACACTCCGTTGTTGGTGATGCCATCTTTGCTTCAAGCTTCGCCTGATGGAATGGAATATCTGGTTGCTATACCAGTTGATGATGTAATTGGGTTGATAGTTCCTAAGTCGAACGGATTGAAGATTATAGGTACTTTTCTCGATGAAATATCGCATGATATTCCTCATCAGAATTTCCCTCTTGTTAAGTTTAATAAGCCATATATGAAATTTGAACTGGTAAGTATGCAGGTTATGACGAAAGCACTACGTCTGGGTTCTCTTATTTTATGAATCCACAGTTGACTTATCTACAGGTATTTTCATTTATATACTAAATATAAAATATTTCGAAATCAAATAATATTTAATAGGTATTTTTCAATAAGCCATCGCTCATCTTTGTTTCGTCTATTTCTTATTGTCCTTAGTTGTTGATACTGTTGACTTTAATCTGTGAAACTGAAACGAAACTCCTGCTGTTTGCTCGGAATGCTCCGATGGCTGAAAGTATAAATTTAATAATGATAAAGTCGAATATAAATTATTCTTATTCGATTATGATTGTATCGAGTGGCTTCTTGTTCAGATATGACAGAACAGTCCATTCCCCAAAATGACTAAAAGGCAACCATGCTGATAGCTGGAAGTATCGGTAAGTTGACTGAAAACATAAAACGTTATTGGATAAAAGTTATCGACCTAATAAATATATTATTATGAATTTCAAAAGATTAGCAGAACAGTACAAAACAGAACTTATGGAGAGTGTTCTTCCTTTCTGGTTACAGCATTCTCAGGATAAGGAGTTTGGCGGCTATTTCACTTGCCTGAAGCGCAATGGTGAAGTGTTTGATACGGATAAGTTTATCTGGTTGCAAGGCCGTGAAGTCTGGATGTTTTCCATGCTCTATAATAAGGTAGAGAAACGACAGGAGTGGCTCGACTGTGCCATTCAGGGTGGTGAGTTCCTGAGAAAGTACGGTCACGATGGTAATTACAACTGGTATTTCTCGCTCGACCGTGAAGGGCATCCTTTGGTAGAACCTTATAATATTTTCTCTTATACGTTTGCTACAATGGCTTTCGGACAGTTAAGTTTAGCTACCGGCAAGCAGGAATATGCTGATATTGCCAAGAAGACTTTCGACATCATTCTGTCGAAGGTGGATAATCCGAAGGGTAAATGGAACAAACTCCATCCCGGTACTCGCGATTTGAAAGGTTTCGCCCTGCCCATGATTCTTTGTAATCTGGCATTGGAAATCGAACATTTGCTCGATGAAGATTTCTTGGTGAAGACTATGGATACCTGCATCCATGAGGTGATGGATGTATTTTATCGTCCTGAATTAGGCGGTATTATTGTAGAGAATGTACTGGCCGACGGTTCATTGTCCGACTCTTTCGAAGGCCGTCAGGTTACTCCCGGTCATGCCATTGAGGCTATGTGGTTTATTATGGATTTGGGCAAACGTCTGAATCGTCCCGACTTGATAGAGAAGGCAAAGAACATTACACTAACCATGCTCAACTATGGTTGGGACAAGCAATACGGTGGTATCTACTATTTCATGGATCGTCTGGGTAATCCTCCTCAGCAGCTGGAATGGGACCAGAAACTGTGGTGGGTACATATCGAGACCTTGATTTCATTGCTGAAGGGTTATTGTCTGACGGGTGATAAACAATGTCTGGAATGGTTCGAGAAGGTACACGACTATGTATGGTCTCACTTCAAAGACCAGGAATATCCCGAATGGTATGGCTACCTGAACCGTCGCGGTGAGGTGCTGTTGCCTTTGAAGGGTGGCAAGTGGAAAGGTTGCTTTCATGTTCCTCGCGGATTGTATCAGTGCTGGAAAGTGTTGGAAGAATTGAGTGAAAAGTGTTAGCCAAATAAATATTATTAATTTAAAAAAACGGACTTATGAGAGACTTTATCAAAGATCCTATAGGAAGTTTTAGGTGGATGAGAATTCTTTCATTCTCATTATTGATGCTCTTATTATATCCCTTGGGCATTCATGCACAGGATATAACTTTGACAGGAGTGGTATCGGATGATACTGGAGAAGGCTTGCTGGGTGTGAGCGTATTGGTAAAAGGTACCGGTAATGGTACGATTACGAATGTTGAAGGAAAGTATTCGTTGAAAGTAAAAAGCAGTGATGTAGTTGTCTTTTCTTTTGTCGGCATGAAGACAAAAGAGTACAAAGTGGCTGGGCGCACGGTCATTAATGTACAGATGAAGGCTGATGCTGAGTTGCTTGATGAAGTAGTTGTCGTTGGTTATGGTACGCAAAAGAAAAGTTCATTGACCAGTGCCGTTTCAGCCATGAAAGGTGAGGAGTTGCTGAAGGCACCATCTACCAATGTATCTCAGTTGCTGGGTGGCCGGTTGCCGGGTATTTCTTCAGTGCAAGAGTCTGGAGAACCGGGCTTGGACCAGGCTTCTTTGAAGATTCGTGGCTCTATTTATAATGTAGCTTACATTGTGGATGGTTTCCCTGTAGACAATATCAATGACCTCGACCCGAACGACATTGAAAGTGTATCTGTTCTGAAGGATGGTGCATCGGCTGCCGTATACGGCCTGAAGGGTGCCGGTGGCGTTATTATCGTAACAACCAAGAAGGGTGAAGTTGGTAAGACAAAGGTTACTTATGATGCTTCTTTTGGTGCTTCTATGAATGCCAACTTCCCGAAATTTATGAATGGTCCCCAGTTTGCATACTATTATAATATGGCAGAGATGATGGATCAGTTGGCCAGTGGTGCTATTACCGACCGTAGTCAGTATGTACCTCATTTCACAAAAAAGAATGTGGAGGCTATGACCAATGGTGATCCAACCGATGGATGGGACAACGTGGACTATATTGATAAAGTATTTGGTACGGGTTTCACTCAGAAGCATAGCGTAACAGTACAAGGTGGTAATGAAAAAATGCATTATTTTACTTCGGTGGGTTACCTGGGTCAGGACGGTAATATCGATAACTTCAATTATCGCCGTTACAATGTACGTACTAACATAGAGTCGGACTTTGCCAAGAATTTCCATTTTACATTAGGTGTAGCCGGTAATGTTGGTCGTCGTCATACGCCGGGCTACGCTTCTGGTGGAACGGATAGCGATTCTTATTTGGGGGAGCAAGGCTGGTTGTCTGTTGCGCGTCAGACAATTCAGATGCATCCTTACTTGCCTGTTCAATATGATGGACTGTACACTGCTGCTTTACAAAACAACACTTCATTGCCCAACAGTCCGTTGGCAGCCATTTATGAGTCAGGAAGTAAAGATACCCGTAGCTTTGACTTACAGTCAAACTTCTCGTTAAGTTACGATGTACCTTGGGTAAAGGGATTGTCGCTGAAGATTAGCGGTTCTTATAATTATGGAACTTCACATAATAAAAATTTGAATACTCCTTATTCTACGATGGTGTACGATAATGTAAGCGGTTGGAGTATGAAGTCCGATCCTCGTGGAACAGACCAAGGTATCAATATCGGTGAAGGTCAATCTACTTATGAACAGTTGGTCGGTCAGGCTAGCATCAATTATATTCATTCATTTGGCAAACATAATGTAGATGCTATGCTCTTGGTAGAAGGTCGTGATTACAAATCCAATAACTTCTCTGCTTATGCGCAGAATCTGCCATTTGCTCAACTCCCAGAATTGGATTATGGTGTTGCAACCAAGAATCCTGTTGCAGGTTCGAGCGATGCTTCGCGTTCTGCCGGTTATGTCTTCCGTTTGAAATACGATTATAGCAACAAGTATTTGGCAGAGTTTACCGGTCGTTACGATGGCTCTTATAAATTCTACGGAATGACAGGGCAGCAGTGGGGTTTCTTCCCGTCGGCTTCTTTAGGCTGGCGTCTGTCGGAGGAAAACTTTATGGAGAATCTTGACTTCATTGATGACTTGAAGATTCGTGCTTCTGTCGGTTTGTTGGGTAATGACTCTGTGAATCCTTATTCTTTCTTGAATCAGTATGTTGCGGGAACCAATGTCCTTATCAACGGAGTCTTGTCACCTGCTTATTATACGAATGTGATCGCTAATCCTAATTTGACTTGGGAGAAAACATTGTCTTGGAATGCAGGTTTCGATTTCACAATGTGGAATGGTATGCTGGGAATGGAATTCGATGCATTCTATAACTATACTTACGATATCCTGACAGCAATGGGTGGTGATTATCCTCCTTCGATGGGTGGCTACTATCAGACCTATGCCAACTATAATAAGATTGATAGTAAAGGTGTAGATATTCTGGTTTCACATCGTAAATCATTCCAGTTAGGTGGTAAGCCCTTTACCTATGGTATAAGTGCCAATATTACTTATGCTAAAACACGTTGGTTACGATACCCTGACAGTCCTAATATCATGGAATGGCGTAAAGTTACTGGTACTCCTTATGGTGCTACGATGGCATGGGTGGCTGAAGGTCTGTTCCGTTCGGAAGAAGAAATTACCAACTCTGCCTGGTATGGAACACGTCCGAATGTAGGCGATATCAAGTATAAGGACTTAAATGGAGATGGAAAAATTTCGGAAGATGATAAAGCTCGTGTAGGTCGCAGCAATCGTCCTGAGCTGACTTATGGTTTGAACTTGAACTGTTCTTGGTATGGCTTCGACTTCAATGCTCAGTTTACGGGTGGTGCTTTGTTTGATGTATCTCTGACCGGAACCTATTACAATGGTTATGATGATAACACAATCTGGACACAGACGTTCAAGGAAGGCTCTAATTCTCCTTTGTATCTGGTGGAAAATGCTTATAGTATCGACAACCCGAATGGTACCTTCCCGCGTATAACTCTGGGTAGCCCGGGACATGGGGGAGATAATGGACTGGCTTCAACATTCTGGCTGCGCGATGGTAAATATATTCGTCTGAAATCAGCTCAGTTCGGCTATACATTCCCGCGTCAATGGATGCAGAAAATTAACATTCAGAATCTCCGCATCTTTGTAGAAGGTTCGAACTTGTTCACCATTAGTGGTCTGCCCGAAGGCATTGATCCGGAATCGCCGGGAGTAAACAATGGTTATTACCCGCAGCAGAGAACAGTGATGGGTGGTATTTCATTAACATTCTAAAAAACGTATAGTCTATGAAAGCAAGAATAATAGGTTTATGTATATTGGGAGCTTCATTCGGATTGAGCTCTTGCAATGATTTCTTGGATATGACTCCGACTAATAGTATTTCGGATAAGATGCTGTGGAGTACCACTACAGATGCTGAATATGCTGTCAATGAGTTATATAAGTACTTTTATAATTTAAGTAATTTTGCTTTGGAAGAATGTGCTGCCGGTATGACCGAAGCTTTGACCGATGAACTGAAGTATGGTTCCTACAATTATAATGCTCTTTGTTTTATTCCCAGTGAGATAGCTTACGGGGGTACGACCTTACAGCCTTCTTATGTAAGTACCTATCTTGGCAATTGGGAAAATCTGTACGAGTATGTGCGTCGTACGAATGAAAACCTTTCCAATCTGCATAAGTATGGTACATTCAGCAGTGCCGATGCTGAACGTTTTGAAGCAGAAATGCGTTTCATCCGTGCTTTCTTGTATTTTGACTTACTCAAGCGTTACAAGGAAGTGATTATTTATAATGAAGACATGACACAGATCGTTCGTGACAAGGCGTTGAGTTCAGAAGAGGCCGGTTGGGACTTTGTGGAAGAAGACTTGAATTATGCTGCCACCCATTTGCCTGATCAAGCAAACGCCAAAGGACGTATAGACAAAGGTGCTGCTTATGCTTTTCTGACCCGCGCAATGCTTTATGCAAAACGTTATGATAAAGTCAAATCAGCAGCAGAAGAAGTGCAGAAACTGGGATATACATTGGAAAGCAATTATGCAGATTCATATTCAAAAACGATACTGAATGGTAATAAGGAAGCCATTTTGCAGTATTGCTTTGACCGGACAATAGGTCATGACTTTGATACTTACTATACTCCCGGTGGTGACTATAAGCTGATTGGTGTAAATAGTGGTGGATATGGTACTCCTACTCAGGAAATGGTGGAATCTTATGAATTGGCTAAAGGTGGTTTCCCTGACTGGTCAACCTGGCATAACACTGAAGGAGTAACTGATACTCCTCCTTATGACAAACTGGAGCCACGTTTTCAGGCTACCATCCTTTATAACGGGGCTACGTGGAAAGGTCGTACCATCGAGACTTTTGTGGATGGTTTAGACGGTTGGTGCCAGTGGAATAAAGATAAAACTCCCGAAGGCAGAAGTACTACAGGTTATTATTTGCGTAAGTTAGTTGATGAGAATCATAATCTTGCTGATATCGATGTGAGTACACAACCTTGGACTGTTATCCGCTACGCTGAAGTTTTGCTGAATTATGCTGAGGCTTGCTATCAAACAGGCGATAACGCTGGGGCTAATGAGGCTATCAGAACGGTACGTACTCGTGTAGGACTTCCTTATTCGGATAAGAGTGGCGATAAGCTTTGGAAAGCCATTGTTCAGGAGCGTAAGGTGGAATTGGCATATGAAGGACAGTGGTATTGGGATTTGCGTCGTTGGAACGTTGCTGCAAAATCATACGAAGAAGGTGGTTTGAACGGTTATCAGGTTCATGGCTTGAAGATTGAGAAACAAGCCAATGGAGATCTGAAGTACACTTATGTATCGTGTGACGACAAAGATCGTAACTTCCCGGAAAAGATGTATCGCCTTCCATTGCCTCAATCAGAGTTGGATAATAATAGTGCTGTTACCCAATATCCGGAGTGGAAATAATAAGGAGGATGGATAACGTCTTGCTTCAAGTGGTAACGGATATCCATTAAATCTAAAAACAATGATTATGAAAAAGATATATTTATTATTATTAGGCTTGTTGTCTATAATGACAGCCTGCCAGGAGCCTGAGTATGTGCTCCCTACAGCAGATCGTCAAGGTATTACGAGTCTTACAGCTATCTTTACTTCAGGTCCTTTTACCGATAAAGAGATTGTAAAGTATGCGATAACAGATGCTTCGGCTGACAAGTATGTAATACCTATTCCGTGGTTCTATCCGGAAGATAGTGAGGATGAGACTACACCGTATATGACGGCCGTTAGAGTAAGGGCTGAGTTAGCTCCTAATTGTACAATTGAACCCAGCCTGACGGTACTGGATCTTACAAAAGATAACTATTTTGTATACACTAATGCTCAGGGTGAGAAGCGTGAGATTTGCATTACGGGCGAACGTACGAAGTCTGACAAATGCGAGCTGCTATCTTTTTCACTGGTTGACCCAGTTGTATCCGGTGTCATTGATAATAGCTCGAATACGATCTCGCTGATTAGTGCGGACGATTTGAACTCTTGTCTGGCTGATATTACTTTGTCGCCTCATGCTACCATTACTCCTGATCCGCGCGTTGAGGCTTTAGATTACAATGATGATGTAACGTTTACAGTAGTAGCTCATAATGGAGTGGACAAGAAAGAATATGTAGTTAGAAAGACCATACCGGAGAAGATTCCATACGGATTCAATGCACCTCTTGAAGAGCTGTTCAATCTGGATGCGACGGCTGGAGCTGGTATTCCTTGGAATGACACCAATGCTCCTACGTTGGGTGTTGTAGGTGGACAGTTGGTTGTCTGCATGGGCGACGGAACGACTCCTCTTTACTTTAATCAGGAAACAGGTAGCAAGGGCGGTACTATTAATTTGGGTTCGGCACAAGCCGGTTGTGTCACAAGTGATGAAGGTGGACATCTGCTTATCTGCAACAAGGTAGACATAGGCGACCAGTGCAATATCTTCATGACTTCTTCTGTAAAGGATGCTCCTCAACTTTTCTACTCGTTCACTAATACCGCAGGATTACCTATGGGTGCTAAGATGAAAGTGATTGGTGATGTAACAAGCAATGCAGTCATTATCCTGACGAATGATGGTGTTAGCGGAGTGACCAACTCGAGTGCCTTTACACGTATTGTAGTGAAGAATGGTGAAATCCAGACTCCTGAAGTTGTCGATATTTCATCCACGGGCTTAGCATGGGGAGCTGCTCCGGTTAATTCGACTTCTGTAGTTCCGGCTTCAACTAATGTTACTGATGGCTATTTCTTGTCATACTACGATGCCAATATTCTGACTTATCTGAATGGTAACAATCAGATAGCCGCACAGTTGGCGAATACCAGTGGCAATAGCTGGGCACAGAACCAGAACTGTCTTGATACTAAGACGTTCAACAATGCTAACTATCTGGCTATGTTGCTTGTCTCTCACTTCCCGCATTGGGGTGTTGGTCCTCAGGTATATTTGTATGATGTCACAAGCAAGGGCTCTTTGGGTAATGATGTCTTTACCTCTCCAGCACTGGTGTTCAAGGCCGATGCTTTGAACTGGTATCAGCAAGGTGACACGAAGACTGCTTCGGGTGACGTGCTGATTGCTCCGGCTACCAACGGCTTCAAGATTTACGTTTATTACTATGACAATAATAGTGCTACTATCGGTGGTTTCTCTGCTGATTGTATTCAGAAATAATTGAGTTAATTAAGAATATCCAGGAGTCTTGGAGAACTGAGTCTCCTGGATTTTTACAAAATGAACCATTGGAAAATAATTATTTGCGATGAAGTTTTTTAGATATTCTAATACCATTGCGGTTTTGTGTTGTATGTTCTTGTTAGGAGCTTGCAAAGACAGCAATGACGGTATACCTGGTTGGCCTTGGGAAGAAGATACGGATGAGCCTGAGCAGCAGGTTGAGGTTAAGCCTCGTTTTGTTTGGATTGATGCAGCTGCTAATTTTCCCGACTATGCCAATAGCAAAGAAAATATAGAGCGCGATTTAACTAAAGCTAAAGAAGCCGGTTTTACTGATGTTGTGGTGGATGTACGTCCTACTATGGGTGATGTACTGTTTCAGACATCAGCTGTAGAACAGGTGAAGAAGCTGGACTATTGGAGTGATAATGGTTATGCTTATTTTGAGCGTACGGCAACGTGGGATTATCTGCAAGCCTTTATTGATGCCGGTCATAAATTGGGACTGAAAGTCAATGCCTCTATCAATACTTTTGTAGGTGGTAACCTTTATCCTTATGGCTTGGGAGAACAAGGATTGCTCTTTAGAGATCCTTCCAAGAAAGAATGGGCTACCACGCTTAATCTGGAAGGGGGACTTACCAATGCCATGGATATGACGGCAGCAAACGATCCCGACAATGTATATGGTACAAAATTCCTGAATCCTGCCAATGATGAAGTTCAACAGTTTGTTCTTCAGTTGTTGGGTGACTTGGCTAAGTATGATATAGATGGTATTTTCTTGGATCGTTGTCGCTATAATGATTTTGCTTCTGATTTTTCGACTATTTCCAAACAAAAGTTTGAAGAATATATTGGTGAGACAGTCGAAAACTTTCCCGAAGATATTATTCAGCCAGGGAGTAGTTATTATCCGTTACCTTCTCCGCAGCCTAAGTACATGAAGCAGTGGTTGGAATTCCGAGCTAAAGTTATTCATGATTTTATAGCCAAGGCGCGCGATAAAGTGAAATCAGTTAATCCTGATTTACGCTTTGGTGTATATGTGGGTGCTTGGTATTCTACTTACTATGAGGTAGGTGTCAACTGGGCCAGTCCTAAGTACGACACTTCTGCCGAATATCCTAATTGGGCAACAGCCAGATACAAAGATTATGGCTATGCCGATATGCTCGACTTTATGTTGCTTGGCGCCTATGCTTCTGCTGATGAGATATATGGGAGCGGAGAGTGGAATATGCAAGGTTTTTGTACAAATGCCAAAAAGCTGTTGATGGGCGATGTCAAGTTTGCCGGTGGACCGGATATAGGTAATAGTACAGGTTGGACAGAAGGCGGTCAGGGAGATAAGATTCCGCAGACTATAGATGCCTGCATCAATGTGGCCGATGGCTATTTTGTCTTTGATATGGTACATATTAAAATGTACGATTACTGGAACGACTTCAAGAAGGGATTCGACGATTATTTGAGTTCTGTACAGCAATAGATTGATTTATTTTAAAACTGGAACATCCTCCTATTAATAAAAAGAAGCTGTCTCTTGCATTTACATTAGTTGAAAGAGCAGCTTCTTTTATAATAATATTATGAAGATTTCAATACTTGTTTTATTCTTTTTCTGTTTGTTGCTTCCTTTCAATACAAGAGCTTCTAAACAATTGATTGAGGCTACTTTTATTCAACCTTATCTGGTGGAGCAATGGAATGATACCCGCTGGAAGCAGGAATTCAAGGTACTCAAGTCTGCTGGTATGGAATATGTTATTTTCATGCATACGGTTCATACGGACCAAAAAGGGAACACTACGGCGGTTTATCCTTCTACTATACCGGGTGTATTGGGTAACAAGAACGATTTACTTGAAAACTGCCTGCGCAATGCTCGTAGGGCGGGATTTAAAGTATTCGTAGGACTAAATTTCAATGAGGCATGGTGGAAAGTTGATTTTACTCCACAATGGCTTATGCAGCAGATGGAGCTTGGAAATAAAGTAGCAGAGGAGTTAATCGGACGTTATAAGTCTCGTTACAAGGAGACTATGTGTGGCTGGTATTGGACTTGGGAGGTAGATAATTCATACTGTAAGACACCAATGTATCGAGAGTTCCTCGTTAAGGCACTGAATATTAATTTGGATTATCTACATCAGCAAACCAATAATATGCCATTCTTATTGTCTCCCTTCATGAATAGTAGAAATGGAACTCCGATCCAATGTGCCGAGATGTGGAAGTATGTGTTGAACAATGCTCATTTCCAGAATGGGGATATTTTTGCCCCGCAAGACTGTATCGGTTCAGGTTTCCTCAATTTAGGTGAAGTGGCTGACTGGTTTTCAGCTTTGTCTGTTGTTATTCCGAAGACTCCTCACATCCGTTTTGTAGCCAATGTGGAAATGTTTGATCAGCGTTTTTGGACGTCGGCAACATTAGACAGAATTCAAAGGCAGATTGACTTGCTTACTCCATATGTTTCTGGGTTCATTTGCTTTTCTTATTCCCACTATTACAGTCCTTGGTTATACCATCCGGCTTTCCATAAATCCTATATTTATTATGTTAGAAAAGGTCACTTGCCTCATCTTGCTACACCTTTGCCTGTGGTTGGACTAACTTATATGCAGGATGAAAAGCAGGACGTATTTTTGTCATGGAGGGGCAGATACAAGTCGCAGGCTGTAGGTTACCATATATATAAGGATGGGCAATTAGTAGGCGATGTTCAGCGTACGACAAATGAGGTAGAACCATTCGGTATGTTTACCGTCAAAGGGCCTGGTACATATGAAGTGGCTGCTTACAACGTGTGTGGAACCGAGTCGGGTAGGGACCAAGTACTCGTTCCTGATTATTTGTTTGAACAACGAGCCTGTGAGTAGATTACTTGTCAGGGGAAATGCATACAGTCAGACACTGGAATGAGAGTGAAATATTTCTAAATGAATTTGTAAAAAGAAAATGAAGTTATGAAAAGATTGCTTAGTTTGTTTTGCTTGTTGCTGTTTTGGTCAGCTCTCTATGCCAAAGTGACACTCCCTTCTATTTGGGGTGACGGTATGGTGCTGCAACAGCAGTCAAAAGTTGTTTTCACAGGTCGGTCGACTACCGGTAAGAAAGTATATGCTATGGCTTCGTGGAACAATAAAAAAGTTTACGCCGACCGTCGGGAAGGGCAGCTGTGGACGCTGACGCTGGAAACTCCGGTTTATGGTGGTCCTTATACCATTACGTTCAGCGACGGTGATAAATTGGTCTTAAAGAATATTCTGATTGGTGAAGTTTGGTTCTGTTCCGGTCAGTCCAATATGGAGATGCCGGTCAAAGGCTTTCGAGGTCAGCCAGTCTATGGTTCTCAGCCTTGCATTGTATCGGCTAATTCCAAGCGCCCATTGAGGCTCTACACGGTGAAGAATGCTTGGAGCACTATTCCGAAGACAGAAGGTATTGATGGATATTGGACCGAACTTTCACCTAAAGAGGTAGCCAATTTCAGTGCTACTGCGTATTTTTTCGGTGATTTACTCCAGCGTACGCTGGATGTACCTGTAGGTTTGATACATTGTGCATGGAGCGCTTCAAAGATAGAGGCTTGGATGAGCCGTGAAACGTTGGAGCCGTTTACGGAAGTAGAGTTACCTGATGTGAAGGCTACAGAATTCGGTTGGCCGGCTGGTACACCTACTTTATTGTGGAATGCTATGGTCAATCCTTGGAAAGGTTTCCCTGTAAAAGGAGTTATCTGGTATCAGGGAGAGGCAAACAGTGCGGATCCGGTTCTTTACAACCTTAATTCCGCAACACTATTATAAAATATTTTTTTTAAGTACCTGAGCAAC
>ERZ791608.272-NODE-272-length-29628-cov-3.679674_pt1 | contig 29628 bp, 18 predicted proteins | sample MGYA00510276_ERZ791608 | MGnify/ENA primary metagenome ERZ791608 (study PRJEB30046, sample SAMN00791908) | human gut metagenome | study: EMG produced TPA metagenomics assembly of the A metagenome-wide association study of gut microbiota in type 2...
AATATTAGCTAAAATGAGGGAAAAATATATCTCTTATTGTGAATATTATTCTTTTTGTATAGATATTTTTTACAAAAAATACATAAAAACAATAAATCATAAAAAAAATTATTATCTTTGTTCACTGCTAAAGTAAAAAGTATATAAAATTTGCATTATTATTATTAAATAATAGTATCCGATTTAGGAAATCTTTAACTTAAAATATTGGATTATGTTAAAACGAATCAAGTCAGTCAGTATGTTGTTAGCTCTGGCAGGAGTGTCTTCTACAGGAGCAGCATATGCAGTAGCTGTGCCTGAGGTTGATGCAACTCAAAGTACACAACAACAAACATCTACCTGTACGGGTATCGTAAAGGATGCAACTGGCGAAACAGTTATCGGTGCGTCAGTAATAGTAAAAGGTTCTACCAATGGTACAATCACCGGTTTGGATGGTGACTTTTCTCTATCAGGGGTAAAGGTTGGTGATATCATTCAGATTTCATTTGTGGGCTATCAGACGTTGGAAGTTCCATTCAAGGGACAGCCTATTAATGTGACATTGCAGGATGATACACAGAAGCTGGAGGAAGTTGTTGTAACTGCATTGGGTATTAAAAAGGATGCTAAAAAGTTAGGTTATGCGGTAAGTACTGTATCGTCTGAGGATTTAACCAGAACAGGTGGTACGACTTTGGCAAGTGGACTTTATGGTAAAGCTACCGGTGTACGTATTCAGTCAGCTCCAGGTGGCGGTACTTCTTCTGTTTCAATTTCTGTACGTGGTCTTTCATCTATTACAGGTAATACTCAGCCGTTGATTATTATGGATGGTGTACCTATTCATAATGGTAATGCCAATAATAGCGATTATTGGGGAAGTCAGCGTATTGAATCTAACGGTATCGTCGATATTAACCCGGAAGATATTGAGAATATTTCTATTTTGAAAGGTGCGGCCGCTTCTGCATTGTATGGCTCTGAAGCTGCCAATGGTGTTGTGATGATTACTACCAAGAAAGGGAAAAAAGGTACCGGAACTCAGGTTGATTTCAGCGCAAATGTAAGTTTTGATAAAGTGGCTTATATGCCTGAAATTCAAAAAGAATATGGCCCTGGTTATGATAACTGGGCAATCGGAAGCAACTCTGATCCGCAGGCATTGACTGGTTTCCGTACGACACGTGTTGATTGGAATGGTAACCCTATTACAACTCCGAACCGTGAATCTTATTATTCTTGGGGCGCAAAATATGACCCTAACCAGATGGTGACCTATTTTGATGGTTCACAACGGGCTTATACTCCGATTGACCATAATCAGTGGGCTGATATTTTCCGTACCGGTGTGAATCAGACATATAACCTTTCTTTGACTAATAGCTCTGAGCGTAATAATGTACGTTTCTCGTATACATTTAATAATGCTGAGGCTATGCAGTATAATTCAAATAACCACAAGCACAATTTTAACTTGAATGGTACATTTGATGTGACAAAAAACATCAAATTGAACTATACGGCTACTTATACCAATCAGTATATCAAGAACCGTGCTTACCGTATCAGCCGTTTGACAAATAACTATAGTGGTATGTTCGGTGGATTTACAGATGTTGCTTATATTCGTGATCATACAATGACAAGCTTTGGTTATCGTAATAGTATTGCTGCTATCAATGGTGGTACTGCCAATACAATGACTCCTGAAGAACAGTTCTTGTATACTCCGATGGGATCAACATCTTTGATGGAAGAATATTTCTGGAATATTTTTGGTAAAGTTCAGGAAGAAAATCATCAGCGTTTTATTGGATCTGTTAACCCGACTTGGACTATTATTCCTGGATTGACTTTGAGCGGACGTTTGGCTACCGACTTGACAATTGATAAGATTGAAAATAAGGATAGTGCAGATAATGCTCATATCTTCTCGACTAATGGTCAGTATTCAGATGCCTATAGTCTAACTAATAGTCAGTATTCAATTGTATATGGTGATATTATGTTGATGTTTGATAAGACTTTTGGTGAAAAACATAATGTAACTGCTAACTTAGGTTGGAATGCTCGTCAGGAAAGCTATTATGAATCTAAAGTTGGTACTACTTTGGGTTTGACACAGGAAAATTGGTTTGATTTGGCTGCATCTGTGGGAACTAAGAGTGCTGAGATGGATAAATCAAGCTTGCTGAAGACTGGTGCTTTCTTGACTGCTAGTTACGGCTATGATGGATGGGGGTTTGTTGAAGGTTCTATTCGTCAGGAAAAAACGTCTACTTTGAAACATGGCAATAACTCTTTCTGGTATCCGTCTGCAAGTTTGAGTGTACTTTATACGGAATTGTTGAAGGAAAAGAATCCAAGCTGGTGGAACTATGGTAAGATTCGTTTCTCTTATGGTATTGTAGGTAACGCTCCTGAAATTTATGTTGCTAATATGGCATACCAGCAAGGTTCTTTGACGAGATCTACGGTTTATACTTACAATTATGTTCCTACAGAAATTGGTAACGAAAATATCAAACCGGAAACTAAACATGAATTTGAAGTTGGTATTGAGAATAAATTCTTGAATAATCGTTTGGGTATGGAATTTAACTTCTATTACAACGATATTAAAGATCAGATCCTTTCTACTACCAGTGCTGCTTCTATGGGGGCACAAAGCATGTTGATGAATGTGGGTGAACTTTCTAATAAGGGTATTGAATTAAATGTATATGGAACTCCTATTGAAACAAAAGATTGGAGATGGGATTTACGTGGTAACATTGCATGGAATAAAAATACTGTAAAGAAACTGGCTGACGGTCTGGATGTATTGAATCATGTTACATTGGACAACGGTGCTGCAGTACTCGAATCACATGTGGGAGAGTCTATGGGTGACTGGTATGCTTATACTTGGAAAACTGATGAAAACGGTAACTATATTGTTGGTAGTAACGGACTTTATATCGCAGATAAAACAGAGCGTCATAAAGTTGGTAACGCAATGCCTAAGTTTACCGGTGGTTTTGGTACCAGTTTGAGTTATAAGAACTTCACACTTGATATGTCATTTGATTTCCGTATTGGTGGTGATGTCTTGAACTTGCCGTGGCAGTACATGATGGATGCCGGTAACATTACCGATGCTATTGGTGTACGTGATTATTCTACAGGTGGTTTATTCTATTACAGTGACACAGAGAAAGTTTCAGATAAAGCTTCTATCCATGTACTGAGTGCTGCTGAAGCTGCACAGATTGCTGCTACTTACAAACGTGGTGACATGTACAACGGTCATTATTTGTGGGATAACGGTTTGATTCTTCCGGGTGTAAAAGAAGATGGAACTCCGAATGATATCGTGGTTACTCAGTTCGAGGCTAATGATAACCTTTATGGTTGGGGTACAGGAGCAAGCCAGTCTTATGCGGATGCTATTCAGAAAAACAGTTATATAAAATGTCGTGAAATCAGTTTGGCTTATACTTTACCGGTTAGTTTAACCAAGAAGTTTGCTTGCAACAGATTGACACTTTCTGCATTTGTACGTAACCCGTTCTATATTTATCGTACATTGAAGTTGTTCGATTCAGAAACATCCGATGCTACAAACTGGATTTACCAGGCTCAGGTAGGTGGCTCTACGGCTAGTGCTCGTACATTCGGTTTTTCTCTTCGTGCTAGTTTCTAATTATATTATTGTAGTTATTTAAAAAGAAAAATTTATGAAAAAGATATTTTCATTGCTTTTGGCTGGAATGGCTTTCTTGTCAGTGACATCATGCTCTGATGCTGACTATGACGAAAAGTATGCTGATCCTTCCACAACTGCAACAGTGGGTGTGCCGCAAGTATTCACTGCTGTAATGTATAAAGGTAGCTCTTGGATGGATTTGAAGTACTATCGTTATTATACTCAGTCCACAACATCAGGTACATTCTCTGGCATTATCGGAGATAGTAATAATAGAGGACGTTTTATGGGAGCTACCGAAGGTTATTTTAATACCCGTTGGCAAAACTTCTATGATATGGTAACCCAATATCGTTTATTGGAATATACTTATAATAATCTTACAGAAGAAGAAAAACCGGCAAATTTAATATTTGTTTATCTGGCGCGTACTTTGGTTGAAGCACAGCTTCATGAAATACTTTCCTTGTTTGGAGATGTACCTTTCAATGGTGCTGGTACACTTTGGATAGATGGTCAGTATGATGCAGCTAAAGAAAAATGTGTGTACGACGATGATGTAGAACTTTACAAACAGATCTTAGCTGATTTGAAAGAAGTTGGTGACTATTTGGCAGCTGGAGTTGATGCAACAAGTCTTTCTTCTTTGGCTCGTCAGGATTATTCTGTAGCTGCAGGTGATCCGGTTAAATGGCAGAAATATGTGAACTCTCTTCGTTTGCGTATCGCTCTTCATTTGGCAACTACCGGTGATTGTACTACTGTAGCACATGATGCTATCGCTGAAATTTTGAATAACCCTGATAAATATCCTTTGATTGATAATAACTCAGAGAATATGGGGGTTACTGCTGATACACAGACTGATGACTTTAACTTTGGAAAGAGTTTATCGCAGGCACTTCATACAGGTGATTACGCTGCTGGTTCTCAGACAGTGCTGAATGTGATGAATGTTCCAGCTAATGGTATACCTGATGAAAATACAGACCCACGTCTTCAGGTAATGTATGACTGTAATCCGGATGGTGAATATATTGCTTTTGATGTGAATATGACAAATGCTGAGATTACCAATCTGAGCGATTTGAAATTACAGGAATATATTAAAAGAGGTATTTTAACAGCTAATTATTACTGTAAGATTGACTCTCAGGCTGTAGCTGGTTGGGATGAATATCAAGGCAATGAAAACATCATGAGTCTTTGGATTGGTGCCGCTGAAGTAAGTTTAAGTAAAGCTGAAGCCTATTTGATGGGGTATGGTGTTACGCAGAATGAGGCTACTGCTAAGGAAAACTTTGTGAAAGGAGTTGAGCAATCTGTTGAATATTATTGGAATTTGAAAGAAACAAGTACTCTTTATAAAGAAGGTAATGATAGTTATGCTGCTTATCGTCCACTGGTGAAACCAACAGATGCAGAGATTCAGGCGTATATTGAGAAAATTTGGCAGCCAACACAAGAAGCTATTTGCTCTCAATTGTGGTTGAACTTTAGCTTTATGAATGAATTGGAAGCGTGGAATGTGGTACGTCGTACAGGTTATCCTGTTGTATCATTTGCAACCGATGATCAGGTGTCTAACTATCCGACTCCGCCGAATCGTTTGCCTTATCCAAGTGATGAATTGAGTTATAATACGGCGAATTGCCAGGCCGCAATTTCAAAGAATTATGAAGAATCAACAGGTTATTATACAAACCTTTTCTGGGCTAAGAAAACTTATTATAAATTAATAAAATAATACTGAATTTTAATTAGTCATAGAGAATGTAAAAACGGCTCCGGTTACTTTCATTAGTAGTCGGAGTTGTTTTTTTTAGGGTTTTTACTGAAATAGTTATTTATAGCTGTATTTTTGGTCAGACTTTTAAATCTTTTTGCATAAATAGTTATATTTGTATAATGAAATTAAAAACGGGTTAGGTTATGAAAAAGTTAGAGAAGATTATTTCGCTGATGATAGGAGCGGCGGCTCTGCATCCATTTTTTTCCTCTGCCCAATCTTTGATTGAAACAGTAGAGATTCCGGCGGGTACTTTTTATATGGGTAGCATAGGGGAGGGAGAAAATTTTGATGAAGCTCCTATTCATCGGGTGACGATATCACATGCTTTTCGGATGGGAAAAACAGAAGTGACTAATGCACAATATGAATTGTTTCGTCCAGAGCATCGGGCTTTACGTGGAAAAAATGGGGTGTCTGTAGAGGATGATGAGGCCGTAGTAAATGTGACCTATCAAGATGCTGTCGATTTTTGTAAATGGTTGAGTCAGAGAGAGGGAAAGACTTATCGCTTACCTACTGAAGCTGAATGGGAATATGCGTGTAGAGCAGGTACTTATACGGAATATTATACGGGTGATTATTTGTCGGAGTCAATGTGTAGAAATCAAGTTATTGCCCGGGATTATCAGAATGTGTCTTTAAAGGTAAGGGAAACTATTCCCAATACATTTGGGCTGTATGATATGCATGGTAATGTAGAAGAATGGTGCTTAGATTGGTATGGCCCTTATAACCCTGGCAACCAGACAGATCCGACAGGACCTGAAACAGGCTATTACCGAGTAACTCGCGGAGGTAGTCATCATACACCGGTACAATATTTAAGAAGTGCAAATCGTATGGCGATGCTCCCTGAAGATTGCCATTCATTGACGGGATTCCGGGTTGTAGAGTCGGATTTTTCTTTTCCTGCAAAAGCTCGGAAAGGCTTTTTTCGGGAGCCAGTCCCTTTTGTTATCGCTCCAATAGATCCGGATGTTCCTTTTTATAGCCACAATCATCAACCCTCTATTACCTGGTGCGATAATGGCGACTTGTTAGCTGTCTGGTTTTCTGCTAATCAGGAAAATGGCAGAGGAATGGTCGTTTTACAATCTCGTTTGAAGGCGGGGGCATTAAATTGGGAACCAGCTTCATTGTTTTTTAAGATTCCGGATCGGAATATGACCGGTAGTTCTATTTTTAATGATGGGAAAGGTACCTTGTATCATTTTAATGGAGTAGAGGCTGCTGGTGATTGGCAAAATCTGATGGTTGTGATGCGCACCAGTCGGGATAATGGATATACGTGGACTGTGCCTCGGATCATTGCTCCGGAACATACCAAACGTCATCAAGTTATATCAGGAACTATTCAAACCTCAAAAGGATGGCTTGTACAAGCATGTGATGCTGGTCCGGAAGGAAATGACGGAGCAGCTGTCCTGATAAGTAAAGATTATGGAGAAACGTGGAATGATCCATGGGATGGAACGCCAAAACCGCAGTTTGCAGCAGGTACTTCGGGAAGTACTATTGCAGGTATTCATGCTGGAATTGTGGAGTTAAAGAACGGTCAGTGGATGGCTTTGGGACGTGGAAATACAATTGTATCGGAAGATGGAAGCCGACACATGCCGATGAGTATTTCTTCGGATGGAGGCAAAACCTGGACCTATTCTGCTTCACCTTTTCCTCCAATTGATGGAGGGCAACGGCTCGTTTTGATGCGTTTGAAAGAAGGCCCTATCTTGTTGGTTTCGTTTACAGATCATCCACAACGGACTCCTGCAAATGAAAGAGGAATGTTGTTTCAGCGTGCAGATGGGACTTTTTTTCGTGGATATGGCCTTTATGCAGCTGTTTCATACGATGAAGGGAAGACTTGGCCAGTTAGAAAATTGTTGACGGATGGAGAACAACGTTTCTTGAATGGTGGTGCGTGGACAGGTAATTTTGAAATGGATGCAACACACGCAGAGCCGAGGGGATATATGGCAGGTATCCAGTCGCCTGATTCTACTATACATATTATAAGCAGTCGGTTGCACTATCAGTTTGATTTGACCTGGTTGGAACAGAAACCAGAATAAGTAATACCATAAAAAACAAAATTAAAAATATGAGAAAAATTAGAGGAATTGCAGCTTGCCTGATTGGGCTGGCTCTGTCGATGGGGGCTTATGCCCAAGACGATGCGAATAGCTTCGTACATAAGCAGTCTGATGGTTATGAATGGCCAACAGACCAGGCGGTCTTGAATAAACTGGATCAATGGCAGGACTTAAAATTTGGAGTACTGTTTCACTGGGGATTATATTCTGTTCCGGGAATATGCGAATCATGGCCTTTGTGTTCAGAAGATTGGATAACCCGTCCAATGGATTCATATTATGATTATAAGCGTTGGTATTGGGGATTTAGTGAAAAATTCAATCCGACAGCTTTTAATCCAGATCAATGGGCTGATATTATGGAGGCTGCTGGTATGAAATATATGATTTTCACAACGAAGCACCACGATGGTTTTTGTATGTTTGATTCCCAGTACACAGATTTTTCGATTGCTAAGGGACCTTTTGCCAATAATCCGAAAAAAGATGTTGCCCGTTATGTATTTGATGCTTTTCGGAAAAAGAATTTCATGATCGGGTGTTATTTCTCTAAACCGGATTGGCATTGTAAATGGTTCTGGAATCCATATTACGATACTGCTAGTCGTATGCAAAACTATAAGCGTGAACGCCATCCTGACTGGTGGAAGAATTATCAGGATTTTACATACAATCAGCTAATGGAACTTACATCAAATTACGGGAAGTTTGATATCTTATGGTTAGATGGTGGATGGGTGACTGGTGACGAGGTTAGACTAGACGAGGTTTTAACACACGCACGTAGTCATGGTCATGAAGGACTGATTTCTGTCGACCGTACCATCAAAGGTAAGAATGAGAACTATCAGACTCCGGAACGTAGTATTCCTGAGAAACAGTTAAATCATCCATGGGAAAGTTGTATTACGTTATCTCACAGTTGGGGATGGGTTCCTGATGCGAAATTCAAGTCACCTAATGAGGTTGTAGGGTTGTTGGCTGAGATTACGGCGAAAGGTGGATGCTTATTGTTGGGAGTAGGGCCTACTCCGGAAGGATTGATTCAGCCAGAGGTTGAGACCTGTTTGCGTCAAGTAGGAAAATGGTTGAAAACCAATGGGCAGGCTATTTATAATACGCGTATTACTTCAGTTTATAATGATGGAAAAACATGGTTTACTGCAAATAAAGATGGTAAAACGCTGTATGCTATTTATACTTTAGCAGATAATGAAAAATTGCCTGCTACAATTGAATGGGAAGGAAATATTCCAACTGGTACGATGAAATTATTGAATAAGAATATATCTGTACATTATCAATGTGTAGGGAATAAAGTGAAGGTTACTCTTCCAAAAGGTTTGGTTCAGGAGCCGTTAGCATTTCGTTTTACAGTAAAGAAATAATTTAATAACCAACTATATTATGAAAGGTATCAAACAAGTTATTTTATCTTGTCTGTTGGGAGTAGGGATTGCGGCTCCTATACAAGCTCAACAAATACAGGGATTTGTTCATGAACAGTCGAAAGCTTCAGATTATGTATGGCCTACAGATCCGCAGGTCTTAAATAAATTGGATAAGTGGCAAGATCAAAAGTTTGGTGTATTGTTTCACTGGGGACTTTATTCTGTTCCGGGGATTGTGGAATCTTGGTCTATTTGTTCGGAAGATGAAGATTGGATTCCAAGAGATACAACTATGTCATACGAAGAGTATAAAAAATGGTATTTCGGATTGATTGATAAGTTTAATCCTGTAAACTTCAATCCAGAACAATGGGCCGATGTTATGCAGGATGCCGGTATGAAATATATGGTATTTACGACAAAGCATCATGATGGTTTTTGTATGTTTGATTCTAAATATACCGATTTTTCTATTGCTCATGGAGCATTCAAGAATAATCCGAAGAGAAACATCGCATATTATGTCTTTGATGCTTTTCGCAAGAAAGGTTTTATGATGGGATGCTATTTCTCGAAACCAGATTGGCATTGTGAGTGGTTCTGGAACCCTTATTATGCAACTCCAAATCGTCGACAAAACTATAAGATCGATCAACATCCTGACTGGTGGAAAAACTATCAGCAGTTTACCGAGAATCAGTTAAATGAACTGATGGCTGATTATGGTAGTTTTGATATTTTGTGGTTAGATGGTGGATGGGTAACTGGTGATGACATCAATTTGGATCGTGTGCTGGAGAAAGCTCGTCAGAAACATCCTGGTTTAATAGCTGTAGACCGTAGTATTCGTGGAAAAAATGAAAATTATCAAACTCCGGAACGTGGTATCCCCGAAACTCAGTTGAATTATCCATGGGAAAGTTGTATTACGTTAAGCAACGATTGGGGATGGGTACCCAATGCCCCGTATAAATCTCCTGAAAAAGTCATTGCCATGTTGGCTGAAATCGTAGCAAAGGGAGGGTGTTTTCTCTTAGGTGTAGGTCCGACTCCTGATGGTATTATCGAGCAACCTGTGGTAGACCGTTTGCATAAAGTAGGCGAATGGTTGAGAAAGAATGGCGAAGCTATTTATAATACTCGTATCACTCCGAACTATAACGATGGAAAAACCTGGTTTACCGCAAATAAGGACGGAAAAACATTGTATGCTATTTATACTCCTTCCGATGGCGAAACATTGCCGGAAACAATTACTTGGAAGGGTAATTTGCCGAAAGGTAAAATCGTACTGTTGTGTAATGGTAAAAAAGTAAAATATCATACAGAAGGCGAACAAGTTACCATTACGCTTCCGAAAGGTTTGGCTGATGGACCATTGGCATTCCGTTTTGAATTGAAGAAATAACACTTATTCTGTAATTTATGAAAAAACATGTTATATGGATGGTATCTGCTTGCTGGATGTTAGGATTACTTTCAGTTCAAGCACAAAAACCTTTGTATAAACAGGCAAACGTCCCGGTAGAAGAACGCGTAAAAGACTTGCTTGGGCGAATGACTTTGGAAGAAAAAGTGGGGCAGATCTGTTGTCCGCTGGGATGGGAGATGTATACAAAGACTGGAAAAAACAGTGTGACAATCTCTGAGCTTTACAAGAAACAAATGGATAAGGTACCTATTGGTTCTTATTGGGCTGTATTACGCGCTGATCCGTGGACTCAAAAAACGTTGGAAACCGGATTGAATCCGGAACTGGCAGCGAAAGCTTTGAATGCATTGCAAAAATATGCGGTAGAGAGTACTCGTTTAGGTATTCCTGTGCTTTTTGCAGAGGAATGTCCGCATGGTCATATGGCAATCGGCGCTACTACATTCCCTACTTCTATCGGTCAGGCTTCTACTTGGAACGAGGCCTTAATTCGTCGGATGGGGGAAGTTATTGGATTGGAAGCTCGCCTGCAAGGGGCTAATGTAGGATATGGTCCTGTATTGGATATTGCCCGTGAGCCAAGATGGTCGCGTGTGGAGGAAACATTCGGAGAAGATCCTTACCTGACAGGAATTTTGGGTACTGCTTTTGTGCAAGGCATGCAAGGTACAGATATAAAGGATGGACGTCATGTTTATTCTACCTTAAAGCATATGGCTGCTTATGGTGTTCCAAGAGGGGGGCATAATGGAAATCCTGCTGACATTAGCATGCGTGCATTGCTGGATGAATATTTGCCGGGATTTCAACGTGCTGTTGAGGTTGGGAAAGCCGCTACTGTGATGACTTCATATAATTCGATTGACGGTGTTCCTTGTACAGGAAATCCTTATTTGTTGGATACAATTTTGCGTCAACGTTGGGGATTCGATGGCTCTGTTTATTCCGATTTGGTTAGTATTGATGGTATAGCTGGTACACATCACGTTGCAGCTACTGTGGAAGAAGCTGCTATACAAGCTATAAAAGCTGGTACTGACATGGATTTGGGAGCGAATGCTTACAGTAAATTAGTTGAAGCCGTTAAAAACGGTAAAGTGGATGAATCATATATCGACCGTGCTGTTTCGAATGTATTGCGTCTGAAATTCAAAATGGGATTGTTCGAGAATCCGTATGTATCTCCAGAACAAGCAAAAAAGATGGTGAACTCAGACGAACACAAACAAGTAGCCCGCGAGGTAGCTCGTGAAGGTACCATCTTATTAAAGAATACAGGGGTTCTGCCATTGAGTAAAGAATTAAAGAGTGTAGCTATTATTGGACCGAATGCTGATGTTATATATAATTATTTAGGTGATTATACAGCTCCACAGGAACGTTCAAAGGTGGTTACTTTACTTGATGCCATGCGTAACCGCTTGCCTAAAAGTAAGGTTTATTATGAGAAAGGTTGTGCTATTCGTGATACTACCAAGAGTGATATTTCGGCAGCGGTAGAAGCTGCCAATAAAGCAGATGTAGTAATTGTAGCGGTGGGAGGATCTAGTGCACGGGATTTTAAAACCAAGTATATTGAAACTGGAGCAGCTACAGTATCTTCTGAAGGAAACGAAGGTATTTCGGATATGGAATGTGGAGAAGGTTTCGACCGTTCTACCTTAGACCTATTAGGTGACCAGGAGAAATTAATTAAGGCTTTGGCTGAAACAGGAAAGCCGTTGGTGATTGTTTATATTGCTGGACGACCATTGAATATGAATCTGGCTTCAGAAGTCGGAGATGCGTTATTGATGGCTTGGTATCCAGGCGAACAGGGGGGGAATGGTATTGCCGATGTCCTGTTTGGTGATTATAATCCAAGTGGACGCTTGCCAATGTCTGTCCCTCGAAGTGTGGGGCAGCTTCCGGTACATTATTCGCAAGGTGTACAGCGTGATTATATGGATGGAGCAGGTACGCCATTGTATGCTTTTGGCTATGGATTAAGTTATACGACATTCGCCTATAGCAATTTGAAATTATTACCAGGAAACGGTAAGGATGTATTGCAGAAGGTTTCTTGCACGGTTACAAATACTGGTAATTGTGATGGCGTAGAAATAGCTCAGTTATATATTAATGATGAGGTTAGCTCTGTTGTTACTCCTCCAATTCGTTTGAAGGGTTTTCAAAGAATAGAATTGAAAAAAGGTGAAAGCCGTGAAGTTACGTTTGAATTAACGATAAAAGACTTATCGATTTATGATCGTAATATGAATTTTGTGGTAGAGCCAGGAATTTTTAATGTTATGATTGGATCTGCTTCTAATAATATACTATTGAAGGGAGCTTTTGAAGTTAAATAAGTTCAAGGCTTGTAGCCATAGATAAATTTTTATATTCAAAAATATTATAAGATAAATCCTAAAAGTTAGACAAAAACTTTTAGGATTTGTTTTTTCATATTTCAAAAAATGGCAAGCCCTAACTTCTATCAGCCAAGACTTGCCCCTTTCCCTAATTTTATTTAGGGAATCAAGTTATCCATTCCAAAGATAATATTAAAAAATTATACCTCCAATAGTAATCCTTTTTTGTTGATATATTTAAGCTATATTATTGGAACTGCATTGACAATGTGGAGGGATTACGGAATAACTCTTAGTGAGAAAATAATTCCGCTCCTTCATACTTGTAGGTATAAAGAAGCGGAAAAAGTGTGCATGTTTAAAACCTAATGCAGCTATTTTATGAGAAATGTGATTTCTTTATTAATAAAGAAATATTTGTTCCTTAGATCAATTCGTCCGATGTGTATCCTTTAGGTAAAGGACGGCAATTATAACCTGAAGCCATAATTTCGCCGTATGCTCCGGCAGAACGCAACGCTATAATATCACCACGCTTTACGCGGTTTAAGTCGATAGCTTTTCCAAATACATCCGAAGATTCACAAATAGGTCCTACTACATCATATGTTTCTGGCGTTTCGTCAGACGTGATATTTTCAATTTTATGGTATGCCTGATAAAGAGCCGGGCGAATCAAGTCGGTCATGCCTGCATCAACAATGGCAAACTGTTTATTGGTGCCTTGTTTTACATAAATTACTTTCGTGATGAGGCTTCCGCATTGTCCTACTACAGCTCGTCCCAGTTCAAAGTGTAATGTCTGTTGAGGACGCAATTTCAGATGTTTGTGATATGTAGCGAAGTAATCTGCAAAATCAGGGATAGGTTTACGGTTAGGGTGCGCATAATCGATTCCCAATCCACCGCCTACGTTTATATGCTCAACAATAATCTGACGGGCATAAAGTTTTTCTTGCAGCTCATTGACGCGGTTGCATAAAGCAACGAAGTCGCCCATATCCAAAATTTGGGAACCAATATGAAAATGCAGGCCGACAAATTTCACATTATTCATTTCGAGCGCACGGTCAATAACTTTATCCATGTCCTGCATGCTGATACCAAATTTATTTTCGGCCAATCCTGTAGTTATATTTGCATGTGTATGTGCGCCTACATCGGGATTGATACGGAAAGCTACACGTGCGATTTTTCCTTTTGCAGCTGCCAGTTCATTAATTACTTCCAATTCAGGGACAGATTCGACATTAAAACAGAAAATATCATAATCTAATCCTAAATTGATTTCACGATCGGTTTTTCCGACTCCAGCATATACTATTTTACTTGCAGGAAATCCAGCTTTGATAGCAGCAGAGATTTCACCTCCACTTACGCAGTCAGCTCCCAAGCCATGTTCGCGAATAATGCTTAGTACTTTGGGGTTTGCATTGGCTTTTATTGCATAGTGTACGCAAAATTTATTATACTTAGCAGCTTCTGTGCGTATAACATTCAGCGTATCTCGCAGTAAGTTTGCATCATAGTAGTAAAATGGAGTTTCTAGTTCACGGAATTTATTAATTGGAAATGTTCCTTTCATATATATAAAGTTAAAAAAACGGGCGACATAATTTAAAGGTAAATTGTATCGTCCGTTTCTCTTATGAGGATTTATTTATTGTTGTTGAATAATACGTCGCTTAAAGCTTGTAAGGCTCTCTTCTTGTCAGACTCTCTGATCAGGAAAGAGATGTTGTAATTACTTCCACCGTACGAAATCATACGTACAGGTATATCTTTCATTGCCTGAATGGCTCTTGCCTCGAAGCCGATGTTTTCCCATTCTAAATCGCCCACTACACAAACGATACACATGTCATGGTCTACAGTAACTGTACCGTATTTTTTCAGATCGTTTACGATTTCGTTCAGGTGCTTAGTATTGTCGATGGACATGGAAACACCTACTTCCGAAGTACAGACCATATCGATAGGAGTCTGGTAGCTTTCGAATATTTCGAATACTTTGCGCAAGAAACCGTGTGCCAGCAGCATGCGGCTCGATTTAATTTTAATAGCAGTAATATTATCTTTGGCTGCAACTGCTTTTATCTTACCCTTTTCTGTCTCATTGGAAATGAGTGTACCTGGAGCGCTGGGTTCCATGGTGTTGAGCAGACGTACAGGAATATTGGCATATTTAGCTGGTTGTACACATGTAGGGTGCAGAATCTTTGCACCGAAATATGCTAATTCAGCTGCTTCTTCGAAATGCAGTTGACGAACAGGAGAAGTTTTGTCTACTACACGCGGGTCATTGTCATGCATACCGTCAATGTCAGTCCAGATCTGAATTTCAGAAGCATTGATGGCGGCACCGATCAAAGAAGCAGTATAATCGCTTCCACCTCGCTGTAAATTGTCTATTTCTCCGTAAGCGTTACGGCAAATAAAACCTTGTGTAATATATATTTCCTGTCCTGGATGTGCTTCGAGCTGTGCTGACAGCTTTTCGCGGATATAGTTCAAATCGGGTTCACTATTTTTGTCTGTGCGCATAAATTCCAAAGCTGGAATCAGAACAGCCTTTACACCTTGTTCGCAAAGGTAATTTGTCACCATATTAGTCGAAATAATTTCACCCTGAGCTAAAATTACTTTTTCTTCGAACAGTGTAAATATATCCTTTGTGAAAGATCGGATATAGTCGAATACCGATTTTACGAACTCCAGAGTCTTTTGTTTGTACTCTTCAGTAGAGAAAAGCTCATCAATATGCTGTTTATACTTAGCTTCCAGCTTATTGATAACTTCGTTTGCTCCTTCGGGATTTTTCTTGTATAGATAATCCGAAATTTCAACCAGTGTGTTGGTTGTACCCGACATTGCAGACAATACTACTATTTTCTGCTCGCCATCAGTAATTAATTTGGCAACATCTTTCATTCTCTGTGCAGAGCCTACTGATGTTCCTCCAAACTTTAAGACTTTCATTTTCTAGTTTCGAATTTTAATTGTTCTATAAAATACTCTTTCTTTTGTGCGCAAATATACGAATATTTTATAGTTATTTTCAAGTAATGTTGATAAAATGTGTAACAATTTGTCTTTTTTAGTACTCATTTGCTTCATGCAGATGGTGTTGTTCGCAGCGATACACTTTGCCTGGAAACTCTGTAAGAAGGTTCAGGTTGTGGGTCGTCATAATGATGGCCGAACCCTGCGAACAGATTTCTTGAAGCAGACTGACAATATTCCGTCCCGTTTCTACGTCAAGATTTCCAGTCGGCTCATCGGCAAGGATGATTTCCGGCTTGTTTAGGATGGCACGTGCGATGACAATACGTTGTTGTTCTCCGCCTGAAAGTTCGTTGGGCATTTTGTATCCTTTGTTTTCCATACCTACCAGGCGCAATACTTCGTCGATACGGTTTTCTCTTTCCTGTCTTTGTTTCCAGCCGGTTGCCCTCAGTACAAAATCAAGGTTGTCGTGTACGGTACGGTCGGTCAGGAGCTGGAAATCCTGAAAGACAATGCCTAATTTCCTTCGTAATCCGGCAACATCCTTTTGTTTGATGGTACGCATGTCGTATCCTAAGACGTAAGCTTCTCCTCCGCATATCTCAAGTTCGCCATAGATGGTTTTCAGAAAGGTTGATTTTCCACTTCCTACTTTACCTATCAAGTAGACGAACTCTCCCTTTTTCAGCTCGAAATTTACATCGTTCAGGACACCCAATTCTTGCTGATTGATATCTACTCCTTTATAAAGGATAAGTGGTTGTTCTTCCATATAGATTAATGCTTCTTCCAGTTTTCGCTATGACGCTCTTTTAATTCACGTGCCAGATCTTCAATGCGATAGCCTTTTGATGTAAGTAGCACGATAAGGTGATACAGTAAATCTGCTCCTTCATAAATCAAGCGTTCATCGGTACCGTTACATGCTTCTATTACAGTTTCTACAGCTTCTTCACCTACTTTCTGTGCCATTTTATTGACGCCGGATTTGAACAAGCTGGTAGTGTATGATTTTTCTGGCATCTCTTCATGACGTTTGTCGATGAAATCTTGTAATTCTTTCAGGAACATGATATCTTGTTCGTTCTTTTCTCCCCAACAGGTATCAGCTCCGGTGTGACATACCGGACCAGCTGGATTAGCCTTTATCAGTAACGTGTCGTTGTCACAGTCGGAGGCAATGGAAACGACATACAAGAAGTTACCGCTTTCTTCTCCCTTAGTCCACAGACGATTTTTGGTACGGCTGAAGAAAGTTACTTTACCTGTTTCTACTGTTTTGTTGTAAGCTTCTTCGTTCATGAAGCCCAGCATCAATACTTTTTGAGTGTAGTTATCTTGAATGATGGCGGGGATAAGTCCGTTCATTTTACCAAAATCTAATTCCATATTATATTATTTAATTTGTTGTTTTAAAGTCTGACATTAATTCCTTCTTTGCAAAGGTATGATTTTAATTCGGGAATGGAAATTTCTCCAAAGTGAAAAACACTGGCTGCCAGTGCTGCATCGGCTTTCCCTTTTATGAAAGCATCTTTAAAATGCTCCTTACATCCTGCACCTCCCGAGGCGATGACGGGAATTGTCAGCATATCACTGAGCCGTGACAAAGCTTCATTGGCATAGCCGTTTTTCACGCCATCGTGATCCATGCTTGTAAACAATATCTCACCGGCTCCGCGTTCATTTGCTTCGTGCGCCCAGTCAAAGAGATCTTTGTCGGTTTCTTTTCTGCCACCATTCAGATAGCATTTCCATCCGTTTGCAGTCTGTCGGGCATCAATGGCGACGACACATACTTGCGAACCGAAGTGAGCCGCAATATCGTCTATCAGTTGTGGGTTGCGGATGGCCGAAGAGTTAATGGAAACCTTGTCAGCTCCGGCATTGAGCAGGCGGTCTACATCATTCAGTTCATGGATACCTCCTCCTACGGTGAAAGGAATGTTTATATGAGCAGCGATGCGTTTCACCAATTCCGTAAACGTTTTACGGCCTTCGTAGCTGGCGGTTATATCCAGATATACCAGTTCGTCTGCGCCTTGCTCACTGTATGCTTTGCCTAATTCCACCGGATCGCCCGCTTGGCGGAGGTTGACAAAGTTCGTTCCTTTTACAGTCTGTCCGTCTTTAATGTCCAGGCATGGAATGATACGTTTTGCTAACATGATATTATTGTCTTTTATTTAAATATAACGGCTTAGTTCTCTGAGTGATATTTTACCTTCGTACAAAGCTTTTCCCACGACGACAGCAGGAATGCCCGCTTCGTGAAGCTTCAAAATATCATCAAGACTGCTTACGCCTCCACTTGCTATCAGGTGCAACTCAGGATAGGTTGCCATAATGTCTTTATAGAGTGGGGTGGAAGGCCCTTCCAGCATTCCGTCCCGACTGATATCGGTACAGAGAACTTTAGTTATTCCTCTCTTAATATAGTAGTCCAAAAATGGCATTAACTCTTGCGAGCTTTCTTCTTTCCATCCGCTGATTGCTATTTTTTTGTCTTTTACATCGGCTCCGAGAATGATTTTTTCATTACCGTATTTGTCCAGCCATTGGCAGAGTGTTTCCGGCTGTTTTACGGCAATGCTTCCCAATGTGACCATTTGGGCTCCGTTTTCGAAAGCAATCGCTAAATCTTCATCACTTTTTACGCCTCCCCCAAAGTCGATTATCAATGAGGTCTGACTGGCTATTCTATCGAGTACACGATAATTTACAACATGATGTGAAGCTGCTCCATCCAAATCGACTACATGCAAACGGCTGATTCCGTATGCTTCAAATTCCTTGGCAACTTCTACAGGGTTCTCATTATATATCTTTTGGGAATCGTATTTACCTTGTGAAAGGCGTACGCATTTTCCATCTATAATATCAATGGCTGGAATGAATTCTATCATAATATGCTAAATATCGGTTGAGGTATGTTTATAAATCGAGAAAATTAGAAAGGATTTTTTCTCCGTTTTTCCCGCTTTTTTCTGGATGAAATTGTGTGGCATAAAAATTATCTTTGTGCAATGCCGAACTGTAAGGCAGAATATAGTCGGTCTGGGCTGCGGTACATTCGTTTAAAGGAACGTAATAACTATGCACAAAGTAGACAAATTCCTCATTGTCTAAGCCTTCGAATAATTTACTCTGAAGGTGAGTAATGGTATTCCATCCCATGTGAGGAACCTTGTCTTCATGTTGCAAAGAATGGAAGCGTTTTACTTCTGCGTCGAATATGCCCAAACAGTCTACATCTCCCTCTTCAGAGTGGCTACACATAAGCTGCATGCCCAGGCAAATACCTAATACGGGTTGCTTCAAGTCTTTAATGAGAATATCGAGTTGGTTCTCCTTTAGATAATGCATAGTGTTTCGGGCTTCTCCTACGCCTGGGAAGATTATCTTATCTGCTTTTTGTAGAATTTCTTTATCTGCAGTAATAATGGGCTCTATCCCCAAGCGACGCAATGCATAGTCGACAGAGAAGATATTGCCGGCATTGTATTTTATAATAGCTACATTCATCCTTTTTTGTTTAATTTGTAGTTTTTGCAAAAGTAACGAATTATTGTGAACTTCCTATTATTTATAACAGAAAGTTCGTTAATAAGCTTTGTGCGTAACAAGTCTTTCTAAAAAGGTGTGTGATATTTAACCTTTATGTAGAAAATATAATAATGGAAAATGAAGAATTTGAATGCGGGCTATTGCAAGTTAAGAAAAAAGTTGTACCTTTGCATCCGCAATCGAGAGAGAAAGCAATAAAAACAAAAAATTAATGGTGCGTTAGTTCAGTTGGTTAGAATACATGCCTGTCACGCATGGGGTCACGGGTTCGAGTCCCGTACGCACCGCCAGCTTACAAAGCAAAATTAGGAAAAGCTCTGATTCACAACAGAATCAGGGCTTTTTTCGTTTCCGGGCGGAAGCAGAATAGAACCTCAGGAAGTTGTTGTAGGCTACCCCGTTTTGCTCTTCAAAAACATCCTACGGCTTTTCCTGGTAGTACATGAAGATCGGTCATTGAATCCATCTGTCTGTTCGGACATACGGTTGTTATTCTCGTCTAGCGTATGTAACTCTTCATTTCGTATAGTCGCATAGATATACTGATAGAGCTTGTTTACAATGCTTTTTATACTCCTCCCCCCCCCTTATCACGTGGCTTCCGTATACGACAGGCTTTTAGGAAAGTTTCGTAATAACTGGACCATTGGCTGGTTCGTAGCGGTCCGACTTTTTCACTTACTAGACCATATTGTCACTTTTGCAGACTTCCAGACTCCCTCTATATAGGTGACGGAATTCGACAGACTGTTGAAGAAGAATTCTATGCCATGCATGATACATGGCCTTGGCATCAGCCAGTCTGCTAAAGGAAAGGATGTAGCACAAAACCATAATGGAAGCATGTATATGCGTCTTACGGTCGGTGGCATAAAGCTTGTCACTGGCAAGATTAATCTGCATTTCTCCTCCAGGGATATGGGTATTGTGATAAGAAAGTTTTAGTAATCACGGATGTATTTCTTGAATTGTGTATACCGATAGACGTTGGGCGGTGTCTTGAGGTATTCCTCATGTAATAGCTGGATAGTCAGATAACGATGTCTGGTGAGATCCTCAACATAATCCGGTAATAATTCGTCTAGTTCAGTTTTCTGACCCAACGGTTGGGGGACTGGAGGGGATTGTAGTAGGCTGCGGATCTGCTCCTTGCTCATTCTGTCTACTGTATTGTAATTGATTTTGGCTTCATCGGCTAATTTCTTGTAGTGGTTCAGTACTCCCTGGCCTATGTATAGTTGTGCGCATAGACTAGGGAGTGGAAACCGATAGTATTTGAAATACTCTCTTTAATTTCACATATTCAATGTTCTGTTTGCCATATCTTGAGGAAGTTGGATTACTCATACCTCTAAGATATGAAGTTTTATGCTTTCTACTTTTGTATTTGAATATTCATCAGAAACTCTTTTATCTATTAGATAAAATCCCTATTTCTATATTTCTTTCCTTTGCATTCGAGGTGATTGAATTATCCAATGCTCCTTCAGAAAGAATATTAAATATTGTTTTTTATAATATTGATGATTATTTTTTATACAGATACTATTTTTTACGGATTTTATTCCTCCTTTACGTTGGCTCATTTTTTATTTAGATAATTGTATTTCTGAATTAAATTGTTTTTGTTTTTGTATTATTAAATAAGGTTAATTTATTTGTGTATTGGTTTGATATGTTTTTTGTATATTATATATTTGTTTCGTGATGTTTCTTTTTCTTTCGTTCGCTGGACGATATGTGAAATGCCAATATTTGAATTAACCTTTGTATATGATCTTATTTTGATATGTTAATATAAAATTTTTAACTATGAAATTTTACAATTATTTATTTTTGTCTTTTGTGCTTTTAGGCGGTCTTTCGTCTTGTGTAGACGAAGATACCTCAGATGGTTCAAATGACTATATCAAGTCGTTTGCAGCTGTACCTTGGGCATATACCTCTTCTCGTATGAATGATGTTACTAATGAATGGGGTGAAGGAGATAAAGTCGGTATGTTTAAATTTGCAAAAAATGATGTGTCTGCTCCTGCCGAGTTATCTTGTAATATTCCGTTTACTACTTCTTCAAATGGAACCAATGTGGAGTTTGTTTCTGAAATAGGAGTGCCAACTTCTCAACTTGCTGCAGATTTTGTTGCATATTATCCATTTAGTAATGATGCTTCAGGCATGTTGGTTTCACATGATTTGTCTGATCAGTCCTCAGGGTATGCTGTATATGACCTGATGTGGGCTCAAAATAAAAATATAGTGAAAAAAAGTCAGCAGGATATGACTTTTACCTTTCAACATCAATTTGCAAAACTTGTATTTAAACCTTTGATACGTGAAGGACAAAATGTTAATAATGTTGTTTTGAAAGGTAGTGCTAATCAATCTGAATTTAATTTAGCTACGGGAGTAATGACAATAGTCGGTTATGGTGATATTAAGTTGTATAAAGATGATAAAAATGGTGAATTTATATGTTTGTTGCCCCCTGCTTCTTCGACATCTGGATTGCAGTTGGAGATTACTACGTCTGGAGTGATTGGTGATGAGGTTTACGAATATAGAATTTTAGATAGTGGTCAGACCTCTATTTCAGCAGGGAAAATATATAACTTGAATGTCGAGTTGGGAGATTATATTTATGGGGTTATAGAAGAAGTTGATGGGACGACTTCACCTTATGAAGATATGGAAGACGTTGATGATTTTATAGGAATAAAACCTGTTGAGTTCGCGGCTTTCCCGGGTGCATTGGGTGCTGGTAAGAATACAAGAGGCGGACGTGGTGGAAAGGTTTTACATGTAACTAATCTTGATGATGATGCTAATAATCCACCTTTAGGCTCGTTTCGTTGGGCATGTAATCAGAGTGGAGCACGTACTATTGTTTTCGATATTGCAGGGACAATTCATTTAAAGGCTGATTTGGCATTGCGTAATGATTATGTTACAATTGCTGGTCAAACCTCTCCGGGTGGAATTTGTATAGCAGATTATGGCTTTACGATCAAGGCTAATGAAGTTATCATACGTTATATGCGTTTCCGTCCTGGTGACGTGAGTGGAGGCGAACCTGATGGAATTGGTGGAATGGATAGAAAAAATGTTATAGTTGATCATTGTTCTGCTAGTTGGAGTGTTGACGAATGTCTTGCAGTATATGGAATGGAAAATTCTACGGTTCAATGGTGTATGGGATATCAGGCACTACGAGTTTCAACTCATGGTAAAGGAACCCATGGATTTGGCGCTATGTGGGGTGGAAATAAAGCTTCATATCATCATAATCTTTTGGCTCATTGTGAAAGTCGTATGCCACGTCTTGGTCCACGTAATTCTACTCAATTAAATGAACATGTTGATATACGTAATAATGTATATTATAATTGGGATGGACAAGGCTGTTATGGAGGAGAAAACCAAACTGTTAATATTGTTAATAATTATTATAAACCAGGTCCAGCTACTACCGAGCCAGAAGCATATCGTGTTGCAAAATTATGTGTTCAAACAAATACGGATCCAGAAAATGATTTCTTACCATCTTTGTATAAATGGGGTGATTTCTATATTACAGGAAATGTGGTTGAAGGTTACGATGATGTAACAGCTGATAATTGGACTAGAGGAGTTTATGAACAGCAAAGTAATGATGAAGAGACCAATTTTTCATGGAATGATGAAACTAAAGATTCCATTCGTTTTGATTTCCCTGTGTTTATTCCTGAAGGTGGTTTGTTTGAACGTTCTGCGAAAAGTTCCTATGCTGCAGTTCTGAAATATGTTGGTGCCTCAAACTATAGAGATGTATTGGATGAATTAATTATTTCAGATGTAATAAACGGTACAGCCTCTTGCACTGCAATTGGAAATAAAGACGGTTTTATTAATACTCCTTCCGAGGTGCTTCAAGCACTTCCTGAATTAGGTAATAATCCATACCCTGAATTGAAAACGGATACATCGGTAGATGTTACGGATACGGATAATGACGGCATGCCAGACAAGTTTGAATTGAGTTATGGCCTTGATCCAAATAATTCGTCAGATGGTAATGCTAAGACTCTTGACCCTGATGGTAATTATACCAATTTAGAAATATACCTCCATCTTTTAGTGGAAAAGATAACTGAGTCTCAATATCTTGATTGAGATAAGATTGTTAATTCGTAAAAATGTTGTTAAATAAAAATTCTACTGATTATGAAAACAAATTGTATACTGGGCGTTGTTTTGTTGGTTGCTGTATTTGCTTGTACGGACAAGCTTGAAACTCCGGTAGCATTAAATCCAGAAGGAGCCATTAAATATATTAATTCAAGTGCCATGGATTATCTGTCAGATTCTGAAAGTCGTTTGAATGATGTGGCAAATACATGGGAAGCAGGTGATAAGATAGGTTTATTTATGTTTGCTTCTGGTAGCAATATGGTGTTGAATGATGCTTCAAATATAGGATTTTCAACGACAAGTTCGGGGACGACTGTTTCATTCTCTACAGATGTTCCTATTACTATTTCCCCTGATAATGCTGATTACTATGCTTATTATCCTTATAGTTCTACTGCTGTAACTGATATAAATGGAATTCCAACATATTCGATTGATTTGTCTGATTTAAGTTCTGGCTATAAAGCTTATGATTTAATGTGGGCAAAACTTCAGGATGTACCATACGAGGAAGCGCGACATCTTTCTTTTCAGTTTTTGCATCAATTGTGTAAATTGACTATTAGACCACAGGTAGAAGATGGTGATATACTTAACAATGTTGTTTTAAAAAATGTACCATCTAAGGCTTCTTTTAATCTTATGAATGGTAGCATTTCCTCTGTAGAAAATTCAAATATTACTCCTTATCATAATGAGGCAGATAGTACTTATACAGTTTTATTGTTGCCTACTTCTACTGTTTCGGATATAGTAATATCTTTTGATATAATGAGTGGTGGTGTGGCTAAGGAATATACATATACAGTAAATCCAGAAAAAATAACTTCTTTTGAAGCAGGGAAAAGTTATACAATTAATCTTGATATACAGTCAATAGAAATACCTGATACTAGTGGAGAAGGGGAAGATTATGATAAAATTATTGATGTGACATCTTCTACGGATTTGGCTGCTGAACTGTCTGGTGTTACTGGCTCATGTGCAATAAGATTCTCTTCTTCAGATGCTGTTACATTAAATAATACTCTTGAGATACCTAGTGGCATAACAGAGTTGTATTTAATATCTGCGGATGAAACGCAAGCGCCTGTGGCAATGAAGGATATACGGCTTGTATCAACTTTACAGAAATTGGTGTTTAATAATCTTGATATTACTGGGCAAGATGGTGTTAGTTTAATAACTGGAGATAGTTATATGGCTCATGCTGGTAGTATAGAGATTAAGAACTGTGAGATGAGTGGTATGGAATATATTTATTATATCGAAGGGTATGATAAGGCAAATCTTCAACCATATCAGGAGTCGTTTATTGAAAACTTTACTGTAGATAATAGTATAATTCACGATATTACTTCAGTCGTTTGGATACGTACTGTTGCCAATGTTTCCTTTAAAAACTCGACAATATATAATGTTGGTGATGAGATCTATATGCATAATACAAATCTTTCTCCATTAGGGCAAAATATGACTTTAACATTGGAAGATTGTACAATTGTTGGGCATAGTAGTAGTAATGCATTCTCTGGGGATGGTAAAAATATTACAGCTTATCTTTATAGAAATATAATATTGGCAGCATCTAATAAAAACGTGGTATATCGTGTAAATGTAATTTCAGTAGATCCAGCCGCTTCAACTGCTACGTTGTCTGCAGGAACTTATGAGCAAAATTTTGTGCCTGAAGGTTATAGTAATAGAATGCATAATCAATATATGCTTGAAGACGTTATTAAAGTAGTTACTCCAGCTACTGATTTACTACCTAATTATAATTTTGATAGTCCTACTAATGATTTTAGTACTTATTATGATGCTGGAGATCCTCGTTGGAGAATAGCTAAATAATAAATTCAATCATAGCGAGGGTGCATTATTTATTGCATCCTCGTTTTTTATTAATAATTATTTTTTGTCTTGTATGGTGGCTCGTAATATATCGGAATTTATTTTTGGTCTGTTATTTTTATTTTCTTGTTCTACAAATGATGATGTTTCTTCAGATATGTTTAAGGGTAAGGTCAGTTTTTGTGCAAAAATTTCATCATATGAATCTAGGTTAAGTTCTGATGGAATCTCATGGACTGTTGGGGATAAAATAGGGGCATTTATGTATAATACTGTAGGTGAATGTCTATCGGATAATGTTATGTATTCATGTGGTTATAGTGAAATAACAGCTAAGTTTACTTCTGAGTCTCCTTTCTTTCTGACTGATAAAATGGGGGAAGTGTTTTTTTGGGCATACTATCCTTACAATCGATCTTTGAGTGATATGCAATATATATTAAATTTGAAAGATCAATCTGCTGGTACTTCTGCGTTCGATTTGATGATGTCTGAAGAGGTCTTTGAAAATTATTCATATAATGACTTGAAATCTGTTCCCCTTGTTTTTAAGCATTGTTTATCTAAAGTTGTCTTAAAATTTGTAGATTCTTCAGGTAATAAGGTATCTGTTGAGAAAGTGGCTTTTCATGGATTTAATATACAAGGAATATATAATTTTAGGACACGTGAACTTCTTCAAAATAGTCAGAGTGAAACCTCTATATTACCTTATGTGTCTTCAGATAAATCCATGAGTGAGGTAATTCTGATGCCCTCTTCTTTTACGCAGTTACATTATGTTTCTTATGAATATAAAGGAAAACCTTATTTGTGGAAATTCCAAAACAATAAGGAATTGCTACGAAATATAGATAAGGGCTTTGTTTATGAATTTGTCATAGAAGCAGGCTCTTCGGCACCAGCCGATGTTGAGCAGGGAGGAAATACTACAACGCCTTGGGAGGATGGAGGTGAATATAATGATAAAGTTGGTTATTTTAATTATGAGCTTTATCCTTATAATATTGAAGATGCATATGTTGATACAGAGCTTATCTTGACATTTAATGGGCAGTCACCTACGCTTGGAAAGGATGGATATATAAGGATATATAGACTTTATGATAATATGTTGGTTGATGAAATAAATCTTTCAGAATGTCCTACTCCAATACCTGCAACAGGAACCGTAAAGTTCAATACTTGGATGGATATAATAGGAGCAGGTGATCGACGTCTTATTGTAAATTATCATCCTATTAAAGTTACGGATAATTCTGTTATTATAAAACCACACTCTCATGTTTTGGATTATAATACTACTTATTACGTTACTATTGATAGTAATGTTATACATCATCCTCAATTTTCTGGGATTTCTAAGTTATCGTGGTTCTTTAAAACGCGTGAAAGTCCGAGCGTTCTGTCTGATTTGCGTGTTAGTCATTCTGATTCTACTGCTCATTTTTATACATTACAAGGGGCTATTGATTATTTTACAAATGCCTATATGTTAAATCAGAAAAAGATAATTTGTATTGACTCAGGCGTGTATGAAGAAATTGTAAATATTAGAGGATTAAGTAATTTGACTATCAAGGGAAATGGTGTAGGGAATACTATACTACAGTACGATAATAATAACGGCATGAATTTGGAACTTAAGTCTGGATGTGAAATGCAGTATCTGAGAGATCTTAAATATGGTGATGATATTCCTGTGGGTACTGATGGAAATTGTTTAGGAGGAGGATGTTCTAATTTAATTATTTCAGGTAATGCAGACAAGGTTCGTTTTGAAGATATTTCTTTTAAAAATACCTATCCAGAAAAAGATCAATGTGAGGTTATATGCTTGCGTAATAACTCTGATAATGCTGTGGCTTTTATACATTGTAATTTTTATAGTAACCAAAATGCTCTGTCGCCAGGAGGTGGTTTTAATTGGTTTTACCAATGTTATATAGAAGGTGATTCCGATTTGGTATGGGGCGGAAATTCTGCATGTCTTTTTGAGGAATGTGAACTGAAAATGATAAAAAGTAGAGGTCGGGGCTTTAATATTAGGACTGATCTAAATAATCTTGGTTATGTATGTTATAAATGTAAACTTACAGTTACGAATGGGGTTGATAATTGTCATCTAATGGAAGGGTCTGGTATTATTGGTTATGACAATATAAGCTATGTACACACTATAATAGATAAGAGGTTTTTTAATGGGGGAATATGTAATTTAGTAAAGGGTTTAAATCCTATACCCGATAATAAAGTTGATGGTGATACAGGTTTGCAAGATGGATGTAAAGTTTATGACTGTACATGTATTGAATCTGGTGTCAATATAGGGACTATATTAAATAGTGGTGTATATGGTTTGGATTATATTTTCGAATTATCGGAAAATGATTATGAGCTTTATATGAAAGATCGAAAAACTATTTTAAGTGGATATTCTGATGTAATCTGGTTTAATTTATAATAGTTAATATACGTTAATATTGTTTCGTTTCGTTTTGAATTTTGCTTTTATTTTCTTTTCTTTGTCTTGTTAATTTTTCCTATATACTATGTGGATATTATTTTATTTATTAACCAATTAATTCTAATATGAAACGTAAGAAAAGTAAAAAAATGAGCTTTCTGTTTCTGTTGTTGGTTATGGTATTTTTCATACCACTTCAGATATTTGCTCAAAACATTACAGTCAAAGGTAGGGTATTGGATTCTAATGGAGAATCGATTATTGGTGCTACCATTGTTGAAAAAGGTAATTCGTCTAATGGTACAACATCAGATTTTGATGGTAATTTTCAGTTAAAAGTTCGTAATGGTAGAGTTTTGGTAATATCTTATATTGGTATGCAAACTCAAGAAGTTAAGGCTGTAGCTGGAAAAGTTTTGAAAGTTGTATTAGAAGATGATTCTCAATCTTTGGATGAAGTGGTTGTCATTGGATATGGTAGTACAGTACGTAAGGATTTGACTGGTTCGGTGGGTTCAGTTTCAGGAAAGGCCCTTGCAGCTATTCCAGTTACTTCTGCAGCTGTTGCATTGCAGGGTAAAGTAGCTGGTGTGCAAGTAACTACAGTCGATGGTGCTCCAGGTGCAGATATTAATATTCGTGTACGTGGAGGTACGTCAGTAACTCAAAGTAATGATCCGCTTTATATTGTAGATGGTTTTCAAACAGATAATATAAATGATATTCCTCCAACAGATATTGCTTCTATTGATGTATTGAAAGATGCATCTTTAACTGCTATTTATGGTGCCAAAGGTGGTAATGGAGTCGTTATCGTAACAACTAAATCTGCAAAACAGGGAAAAATACAGGTTGGAATCAATACATATCTTTCTGTAAGTAAGCTTGCTCGTAAGCTGGATCTTATGAATGCTTATGATTATGTGCGTTATCAATATGATTGGGCTGCTTGTAATGGTAATAGAAGTTCTAATGCTAAATATTTCCGTGCGAATTTCGGTAATCCTCAAGATATGGATTTGTATCATAAGGCTACAAACTATGATTGGCAGGATGAAGTTATGGGGGAAACTCCCTTAAATTATTCTACTAATGTTACTATAGGTGGCGGTTCTGAAAAAGTCCGTTTTAATCTGTCTATTACTCAATCTGATGATAGAGGTATTATTATGGGTTCTGGTGTACGCCGTACGAATATTAATACAAAACTCAATATTCAGTTAGCAAAAAATTTAACATTTACGTATAATCCTAAATTCTCATATCGTCGTGATACAGGTGCTGGGGGTGATAATATTGGTAGTGGAGGTATTATTGATGTATTACGTTATCGACCTACTAATGGTTTACGTGAATTTGCTTTTTGGGATCCAGCGACAGTCGATCCGGAAGATGAGGCTATATTTGAATATACAAATCCTAAAAATGATATTAAAGAAAATACTCAGTTGAAGCATTCTTATTCTTATACAAATCAATTTAGTTTGCAGTGGCAGCCAATAAAAGGTCTGACGTTAAAAACAGAAGGGGTTCATTATATTCAATATAAAGATCAGAACCGTTTTTATGGTGCAATGACTGATACTGGGCAAGATAACAATTCTATGCCTGTAGCTCAGATTACAAATAGTCAAAGTTCAAGATATTCATGGACAAATACGATTAATTACGGATTTGATATAAAGGGTGTTCATAATATTAATTTGCTGTTGGGGCAGGAACTTCAAAGTTCATCATCTCAACAAGTATATGTAATGAATAGATATTTTCCTGTTGGAATTTCAGATAGAGATGCTTGGAATAATATGGGACATGGTACACCATATCAGACTACT
>ERZ791608.286-NODE-286-length-28812-cov-3.129708_pt1 | contig 28812 bp, 19 predicted proteins | sample MGYA00510276_ERZ791608 | MGnify/ENA primary metagenome ERZ791608 (study PRJEB30046, sample SAMN00791908) | human gut metagenome | study: EMG produced TPA metagenomics assembly of the A metagenome-wide association study of gut microbiota in type 2...
TCAATCATTAAACCGAAAACTGGAAAATCTGAATCAATACCTCGGTCAGACACAGTCCGATCCGGTGCAGGCACAACAGACCAAAAACAGAAATCACAGCTTATAAAAATGGGGGAGAATCCTATCCCATAGATAGCACTCTCCCCTCTGAATCAATTTTGTTCTTCATCTAACCATTCTTTTAATTTTTTCTGTAACAGTTTCTTATCCGGCAAATATAATTTATACTCTTTTGCATAAATATTAGCATTTTCCGGAAGTGTCAAATCTACCAGAGCCTCATCACTTTGCTTGCAGAGTAAAATACCTATTGTTGGATTTTCTCCCTCAATTTTTTCATAGCGATCATAATAATTTACATACATCTGCATCTGTCCTAAATCCTGATGTGTAAGCTCATCAATCTTAAAATCAATCAAAACATAACACCTTAAAAGCCTGTTATACAGAACCAGATCAACATAAAAATTTTTGTCATTAAATGTAAATCTCTTTTGCCGCTGTTCAAAGAGAAAACCTTTTCCTAATTCAAGAAGGAATTTCTGCATTTTTCCTATTACGGCTGATTCCAAATCACTTTCATGGTATGATGCTTTATCCTCCAGTCCTGCAAATTCCAATACATATGGCGTATGTAAAATATCTTCCGGTTTCTGCGGAATAGCTCCTTCATTTGCCAAACGCATCACATCATTTTTATCCCTGCTCAATGCAAGTCTTTCATATAAACTGGAATGGAATTGTCTTTTCAGGGTACTTACATTCCAGTTAGACCGTATTGCTTCCTTCTCATAGAAATCTCTTTCATCCTTATCTTCTATACGCATAAGAATCTGATAATGCGTCCAGCTCAACTTAAATGGTATTTTTTTATATGCCGTCTCTAATTGTCCAATTCCTGATTGGACAATTCCAAAAGCCTGTTCAAATTGTCCAATTCCCGATTGGATAATTTCATTCTCTCTGTCTTTGTAAGCCATATAGAACTGCCGCATTCCCGCAACATTACTTCTTGAGAAACCTCTTCCGTATTCTTCTGTCAAATATGATGACAAGGAATCCAGGACTTTTGCTCCATACTTAGCTCTTTCTGCTCCCTGTTGTTCCTGCTCTACAATATATCTTCCCAGCAAAAAACTGGTAAGAACCGTAATTGCATTTGCCATTTGTCCCATATTACTTCTGGCACTGTCAATCAATTTCTTTGATTTATCAAATAAACTTTGAAACTCATTACTTTCTATGATTTCCAATTTTTCGTTTTTCACACTAAGACCTCCAAACTGTCTATGATTTCCAATTATTTTTTATAAAATGTTTGTTTTTCTAATATCAAAACGCATACCGAAATTATAACTTACCCAACGATTTTTCACAATCAATTTTATGATTGTAAAATAAAAAGCAGGTAGCCAGCCATTGCAACCGACTACCTACCCACTTACTACTGCTATTCTTCTGCTGCTTCTAAAGAAATTTTCAAAAATTCCTTATCTGTCATTCCATCTAGCTTTCTCAACACCTGCCCAGCAAGCTCCTCCATATCACTGTCCTTTATGTGCAGCATTGCCCGTCTGATTTCTTCCATCATTTTCATTCTGTCTGATGTCCCAAAAACACACATGAAGTTGATTTCTTCTACCGTTGTAAATGGATGATTCATATTCCTATATTTCCTCCCTGTTCGTCTTTTTAGTCTTATCCTGTTCCTTGGCATCTTTATTCTTTCCCTGCGCCACTTCTTTCTGTTTGGCAGCAAGCCGCTCTTTTAGAGAAGAACGTGCCTGTGGCTTTTCCTGCTGTTCTTTCTTTTCTTCCTCACGATTGAATTTCTCCACGCCATTGTTGAGTCTGTCATCAATCATGTTATAATTCTGCTCCTCAATCTCCTCGATCTTGGCAAGAGGTTTATACTCAGCCAGCTTTGCAAGCAGTTCTTTTGCCTGTCTTTCGCTGTCCTCGTCCGTCCCTTCCTCTATGGCAGTCTGCAAGAAATCCTGAAGCGGTTCAATGTTGCCATTTCTTATATCATCTGCAATCATAAGTACCTGTGCTTCTCTATCTGATACGGTGTCGGCATAACCATACGGATCAATGTCCTGAGATAACTGGTCAAGCTCTGCCGCAAGTGTCTGTATCTTCTGCTCTTTTGTCTCCACATCAATTACATCTTTCTCCGGATATGCCGCAATCAGCTTTTTAATTGCATCCTGTACCTTTGGAGTATCACGAAGCTCCGGTGTATAATTCAGGAAATCAACATCAATGCACTTGCCGCTTACAATGTCTACCTGCTCATCTTCCCATTCTTCTGTCCCCTCAATGTGCATATTGACACCAATCGAAGGAATCCCATTCATACGGGAAGGATCAATGGCATTGTAGATCTTTATTGCTTCCTCAATCGTTTCGATGCCCTCATGGTATTCGCCCATATTATGAAATTCTCCACACTCCGCAACTGTAAATGTGATATGAACTGTCTCTGGTTCAATCACAGGCTCTTTTTCCAGTTCCGATATTATATTTTCTTCTGCTATTTTTTCTTTTTCCGGTTGCTGTTCCAGTGCGTTTTCTCTGCCCTGTGTGACAAGCTGATTATTGATCTGCTCCTGCTGTGCCTTCTCCTGCAGGTAGGTTTCCACCTCCGGCAGATATGTCTCCAGCGTTCCGGTTCTGCCCTCTGTAATCGGGTTAATATCTACCTGAATGCCTGCAATATAAATGCTGTCCTCATGCAGCATATTGAAAAGGTCATCTTCTCTGGTGGAACCGGTGTATTCCACAACCACATCCAAGTCCGAATTTTCCTTTTCAATACCTCTGCACCGGCTCCCGGCTACTACCACATCCACAATTTCTGCATCCAGACCGTACTCGTCAATCTGCGACTGCACATAAGCATATACCGTCTTTTCTATATCCTCTGCGCTCTGTCCGTCCAGACTATGAAACAGTTCTTCTGTCTTTGCCCGGAAATCTGCAACCACATCCGGATTGTTCTCTCTAAATTCTGCCTGCTTTGCTTCCAAGTCTGCCTGTTCCACTTCCTCCGCTTTTTCTGAAAGCTCCTCATAATCTACAATCTCAACCTCAGAACCCACATATACTTCACCCTGCAAATACTCATCACGATAATACTGCTCTGTAACCGCTGAAAAGCGTGGTTCTTTCAGGTCTGCAATGACCATATCCATTGCTCTTTGAATGGTAATATCCGGATTGTCATATACACCGCCATCCAGTAAATGATACTGCTCATTCAGAATGGAGTAATCGTATCCACCATCACATTCGTGCATAAGGATATAGCGGTCTGCGATATGTACCGCAAACTCTGTCTGTATTTCGTTCTCCCTGCCCTCCAATGTCAGCATAAACTTCGGCAGTTCCGTAAATCCAAAAGAATCAACAAAGTGTGCGCTGTTCTCGCCGTCCTCATGCAATACTACAATGTCGCTGACGGAAAGCGAATGAGCCTTATAATCTGCAGGGTGGTCAATATTGAACTTTGTATAGATTGCTTCCAATGTTTCCGATTGTGTCTGCCCCTGCAATTCTGCCAGTTCTCCCATATACACGAGCTTATAATTTTCCGGCAATACTGCATCAAAATTATCCTTGGTTATTCCCATACGCTTCAAGCTTTCCGTTCCTTCAAAACGAAACTTATCCAGTTCCGGATCATCCTTTAACTGATAAATGCCATATTTATCGCTATTTCCATACAAAAGCTGTGCTTCCCTGTTGGAATCACTCTCTGAAAATTCTTCCTGCATCATCTGGAGCTTTCGTTCATTCAGCCAGTCCCCTTTTTCAATACCACACATCCCGTCATGTTCTGTAATCTGTTTTCTGTCGGACACAGTAGTCTCTGAACCATCCGTATGCAGAAGATACACAGGCAAATCATCGTCGAACAGCTCCAATGCTCTCTCCTGCGTCAACGGAAGCATTTCATTCCATGTATAACCATATTCCTGCATTTCAGATACACCTACCATGCTATCCGGGAGTGCGTCGATTTCTGCCTGTGCATCAATCATTGCTAATGCGACATCCTGATTTCCATCCACTTCCTGTGCATAGATATGTTCTGCAAGCTCCCTTGTTTTTTCAATGTTCCACAGCTTGTAGGCATAATTTACAATCAGATTTCTTTCATCATCAGAAAAGGCAGGCTGTCCATGCTCCAACCGGTTAATGATATACTCTGCCTGTTGCATGGCAGACAGTTCCTCCACATCCGTAAGCCCTTCATCAAAATCGTATTCATAATCCCAAAAGTCCGGCAGATTTCCATTTAATCCCTTACTACTGGACGCAAGTAACGTGATTTCCGCTCCCCGTTTTTCCATATATTCAAGGTAATTGCCATCCCATTCTTTTTCATCCAGAGCAGCCATATCTTTGAGCGTTTTTCCAACATTATCCCTCGACATATTTGTGATTTTTAACACTTCCCATTCGCTTTCAAAAGCGGAAGCAAACTTGATAACCACATCATCGGCATTGATTGGCTCCATTGCCTTATCATAGATCGCCTTTCTCTCCTTCATATCAATCAGCTCACCTGTATCCGTGTTATAACGCACATCCAGATGATACTCTCCGTACTCTCTGGAATCCTGATTGCCGATTTCCGTTGTCCATGCGCCCCTGCTTTCCAAATACGCCTGTATGCTCAGCTTGTCATCGTCTGTCATTTCTGACAATGCCTGCATCAGTTCTACTCTGCCCATACCATATACATCAAGCAGGCTGAACTCTGAAAGGTCTGTATTCTGTATAAGCAGAATACTTTCCTTTGTCTGTTCCTGTGATACTTCCCTGTCCCTTTGCAATTCCTGTAATTGTTCCTCTATCCCGGTAATCAGCTCCGAAGCGGTTCTCCGTATTGTGTCCATGGAAGATCTAAGCTCTTTAGTGTCCCTTCCGCTGCTCCATCCTGCAATATACCCAAAAGAATAATCAGAGGTATCTACACCAAAATGCTGACAAACGGTGTACGCCACACTCTCCGCTTCCACCTCTTTAGTATTGCGGTCTTTTCGCATCTGCTCATCCTGCTCCACTTCCTTGCTATGCAGCTTGGAGTGAGCCACCTCATGGATCATGGTCTTTAAGGTCTGGCTCTCGCTCATGTTTTCCTGCACCGCAATCCGCTTTGCTTCCCTATCATAATAGCCTTTGGAATCTCCGGCTATCTCCTCAAGTTCAATCGGTACTGGCGAAATGGCTTCTACCGCACGAATCATATCCTGATAGCCTTCCACATCTGAAAGAAGCTCCTTTGCTGTAAGTTCCGGTATCGGCTTTCCGTCCGTCTGAGATAGGTCAAAAACGGATACTGCCCGGAATGCCGGAATTGTTATCTCGACTTCCTCTTTCTGCGGATTTCCGTCTTTATCAAGTAAAAGTTCTTGTGTGACCGGATCAATCTTGTCCCTCTCCTCTTTGATTTTATAAGGTGCAGGTGCAAGGATACGGATTGCCTTTTCCCCTTTATTTACATGACGCTCAAAATTTTTCTGCCAAGCCTTGTATCCGGCCACTAACGTAGCGTCAGGCTTTTGCATCGCAATTAAGAGCGTGTTGTTAAAACTGTAATTATGAAATTTTGACATGGTACTAAGATAATTGCGGTAACTATCGCTGTTGAATAAGTCCTGCAATCCCTGCTCCAGTTTGTCCGTAAGCTCCTGCACACGCTGTTTTTCTGTATTGTTGTCTGCCATAAACGACCTCCATCTTGTACGATAAAAGGCAGCCACTACAGACTGCCCTTACATAAACTGCTATAACACTTTTTAATATTCCCAACCCAAATAATGCTGACAGGTTGGGAATAAACTTAGGAATAAAATAGATTTTCCTATAAAATTTCTTCTTTTTTCTTTGTCTTATCCGCTGCATCCCTTCCTGCAGGTGTCCCGGACACCCTTGCCTTCATTGCTGCGAGTTTTTCTTGCAATGAAGTCCGTTCTGCCGGTCGGTCTGACAGCTTACCACCCATAGCCGTTTTCCCAAGATTACTCTGCTTTGCTGGCATATCTGCGACCTCGTCCCTTTTGTTATCCACTGTTTTCACAATTTCCTGTTGTTTTTCCGGTTCTGCGGCTTCATCATCCATACCAATCGCATCATCGCCCTTTTCATCCATGTTGAGTAAAGAATTAAGCTCTGCCAGACGCTCCAGTTTCTCGGAAAGCTCCGCTTCCTGTGGAAATGGTTTATCTACTTCCGCTTTTGCCGTTTCAAGCTGATGCTCCACATTGGATAGCTTCGTCTGTGCTTCTTCAAGCTGTGTCGGCATTGCTTCCAGTACATTGTTAATTCTTGTGATATTTCCAAGCGGATCAGAGCCTACTTCCATCGGGTGGCTCATGGCACCTTTGACATTCATCACAAACTTGTTATTGAAAGAATCAAAGGTTACATTCAGCTTAAATCCAAGATATTCTCCCACATCAGCACTGGCATTGATGCCTTTAATCTCCTTGCACATGGCTATGATTGCAGTACCAGCTTCCTTCTTGTCTGTGTATGGCTTTCCACCCACCTGCATGAAAAACTGCTCCTTATCCTCCGGCTTATTCTTCGCATATTTTTCCATATCAGCGGTAAAGCCTTCGATACGCTCCTTGAAAATAGCGATCTGGTGCGGATAATGCTGTGTGATGTTATCCTCCAGCCTGTATTTCTGACTGGTATGGTTTGCCTTCATCAGCTTTAACTTCGATACCTGAATATCAAGATCCATTTTTTCTTTTATGTAAGGATTACCTGTGGCTAGTGCCTTGACTTCCGCATAGGAAAGTGCCGCTTCATCCACATCCTCACAGCTTCGCACCGGAGATTTACTGGTCATGATCTGTCCAATAAATTTCTGCTTATTCTCAATGAGCTGCCACGAATAACTGTCAAACGTACCCTCCGTAACATAGCGAAATATCTTTACCTTGTCATTCTGGTTGCCCTGTCGTAAGATTCTTCCCTCCTGCTGTTCAATGTCAGAAGGTCTCCAAGGCACATCCAGATGATGCAATGCAATCAGTCTGTCCTGCACATTCGTACCGGCTCCCATTTTGGCGGTGGAACCTAATAAAAAACGAACCTGTCCGCTTCTTACCTTTGCAAACAGCTCCGCTTTTCTAAGTTCTGTATTGGCATCATGGATAAATGCTATCTCATTCTCCGGCACTCCTTTTTCCATGAGCTTATTTTTTATATCCTCATACACATTGAAAGTGCCATCGCCCTTCGGTGTCGATAAATCACAGAAAATCAACTGTGCCGACTTCTGCTCTTTGGTATTCTCCCATATCTCATAGGCTTTCTCCACACAGGTTGCCGCTTTGGAATTTTCCTCATCCGGAAGCATATCATTGAGTAATCTCTGATCAAGCGCCAGCTTTCTTCCGTCATTCGTGATTTTTAGCATGTTGTCCTCATAAGGTTGCACCTGTCTGTCCCGGACTGCTTCGGCACGTTCCGCAAGGGACGCTACCATTTCTTTCTGAAACTCACTCGGCTTTAATACCACATTTTCATATTCCGCTTCCGGCACAGGAAGTTTTAACATATCCGGTGTCTGAATGTCCGCACTCTCCTTAAAAAGTGCAATCAGCTCCGGCAGATTGAAAAACTTTGCAAATCTTGTCTTTGCCCGGTATCCGGTTCCTTCCGGTGCAAGCTCTATGGCAGTCTGTGTTTCCCCGAAAGAAGCCGCCCATGCGTCAAAATGTCCCAGTCCCAGCTTCTGAAGCGTTCCATACTGAAGATAACGCATATTCGTATAAAGCTCCGTCATGCTGTTGGAAATTGGTGTTCCGGTCGCAAAAGTTACACCCTTGCCGCCTGTGATTTCATCAAGATACTGGCACTTGGCAAACATATCAGATGACTTCTGTGCTTCTGTCTGTGCGATACCTGCCACATTCCTCATTTTCGTGTAAAGGAACAGGTTCTTGTAATTGTGGCTCTCATCCACAAACAGTCTGTCCACACCCAACTGCTCAAAGGTTACGACATTATCTTTCCGGCTCTGGTCATTTAATTTATCAAGACGCACCTGCAATGCTTTTCTTGATTTTTCCATCTGCTTAATGGTATAACGCTCCCCGTTATCTCTTTTCGCCTGATCAATGGCAAGTTCTATTTCATCAATCTGTCTTTCGATTGTAGCCGCCTGTCTTTCCTGTGATAACGGAATTTTCTCAAACTGACTATGTCCTATGATAACGGCATCATAATCACCTGTTGCAATACGGGAACAGAATTTCTTACGGTTGGCAGGTTCAAAATCCTTTTTCGTTGCCGCAAGGATATTTGCACCAGGATACAACCGCAGGAAATCACTTGCCCACTGCTCCGTCAAATGGTTTGGTACTACGAATAGTGACTTCTGGCATAATCCCAGACGCTTGCTTTCCATTGCCGCCGCAGTCATTTCAAAGGTCTTTCCGGCACCGACGCAGTGCGCAAGCAGGGTATTATCTCCATACAGCACATGGGCAACCGCATTTTTCTGGTGCGGCTTTAATTCAATATCCGGTGTCATGCCCGGAAATTTCAGATGTGAACCGTCATATTCTCTTGGTCTTATGGAATTGAAAAGCTCGTTATATTTTGCCACAAGCGTCTGCCTGCGTTCCGGATCACGGAATACCCAGTCCTTAAATGCTTCACGGATTGCTTCCTGCTTCTGGCTTGCAATCATGGTTTCCTTTTTATTGAGGACTCTCTTTTCCTTTCCATCCTCCTCAATCGTGTCATATACCCTTGTATCTTTCAGATTTAGGGAATCCTCCAGTATCTTATAGGCATTTACCCTGCTCGTACCATAAGTCATGTTGACAAGCGTATTGCCAAAGTCCGCATTTTTCCCCTTAATGTTCCACTCTCCGGTCACACCCGAAAACTGCACACCAATCGTATCCCTGCGGAATAAATGTTCCGGTGTCTGGAAGGTATCACGCATAAAATCATTGATATACTTTGGATCAATCCATGTGGCACCAATACGCACCTCAATCTCCGATGCGTCCAGCTCCCTCGGCTGTACCTGCGTAAGAGCCTGTACATTTGGGGCATATTCCGGGTGATTTTCCGCATAAGTCGTTGCAATGGCAAGTTTTTCTCGCACATTGCCGCTTAGATACTGGTCTGCTGTCTCCCAGACATCGGTAAGCGGATTCTGGAAAATAACACCAAGAAGCTCCTCGGTAAGTGTATCCTTGTCCTTTCCTGTCAGCTCTCCCATAAAATCAAGGTCTATTTTCGCTTTTTCTGCTAGAGATACTGCCAATGCTTCACTTGCAGTATCCACACTTGTGACCACCTCTGCCCTTTTAATGGTACGCTTCGTGAACATATCCGCCTTGCCTTTGAAATTGCCCTCATCATCAAGTTTTTCCAAGGAACACAGCAGACAATAACTGCTGTCCTGATTAAAGGCTCTCTTATTCGTCTGTGAATTGATCAGACCATATTTTTTCAAGAAGGAATCGTATAATGTGTTTAATTCCGCCTGTTTTTCCTTGATTGCCGCATCGGAATATTCCTCAAGCTGCATATCAATCAATTCCTGCGTACAGTTACGAATTGCCACCATTCCCTTGATACGTTCTTTTGCGGTGTCTGATACTTCCACAGGCTTCATGACAGAATTTTCACGGTAATACACTTCATTCTCAACTACGGTATAGCTGAAATTTTTAACGGACGGATCAGCCGGAATACTCTGCCTGCTCATATCATCCGCAAGCTCCTCATCCAAATCAATCGTATCAATCTGTCCGGTGATGTTTTGAAGTGCTTTCGATAACTGTTCCTCAAATGGTCTGCTTTCATCTGCTTTGCAGGTGCTTTCCATGCCATAGGGACCGGATAACATTTCCATCTTTCCTACGATCTGCTCCGGATGCTCTGCAAAGTAAGCGCTCATTGCAATGCCATTTGCATCTTCTCCCAGATGTACCCAGTCCGGCTCACGCTCCACCATGCGATCACGCTTCTGGAAAAATAATATATCCGAAGTGACCTCGGTTCCCGCATTCGCCTTAAATGCGGTGTTTGGAAGTCGGACTGCACCAAGCAGGTCTGCCCGCTGTGCAAGGTATCTTCTGACCTCCGGACTTGCCTTATCCATGGTTCCCTTGCTTGTGATAAAAGCAACCACACCACCGGGACGCACTTTATCCAACGTCTTTGCAAAGAAATAATCATGGATCAGGAAATTGTTTTTATCATACTGCTTATCTGCCACCTTATACTGACCAAAAGGAACATTTCCGATTGCCACATCAAAGAAATCATTCGGATAATCGGTCTTTTCAAAGCCTTTGATCTGCACATCTGCCTGCGGATAAAGCTGTTTTGCAATCCGTCCGGTAATGCTGTCAAGCTCCACTCCGTACAGCCTGCTTTCTTTCATGGAATCCGGCATCATACCGAAAAAGTTGCCGATACCCATGGAAGGCTCCAGTACATTTCCTTTGGAAAATCCCATTTTCTCCAATGTTTCATACATCTGGCGGATAATAACCGGACTTGTATAATGGGCATTCAAGGTACTCTCCCTTGACATGCGGTACTCCTCCGGCGATAGCAGTTCCTTTAACTGCTGATATTCTGCTGACCAGTTTGATTTGCTCTCGTCAAACGCATCGGCAAGACCGCCCCAGCCGACATACTTGGATAAAACCTGCTGTTCTTCCGGTGTAGCATATCTGTTTTCGCCTTCAATCTGCTCCAACATCTTGATTGCTGCAATATTTGTCTGGAATTTTTCTTTTGGAGAGCCTTCACCCAATCGGTCATCGCTGATATGGAAATTGACAGCGTTACTTTTATCTGGTGCTGATACCGCCCTTTCTTGTGCTGATTGCCTTTCTGATGCAGGCTGTTTTTCCTCTGACGAAGGTGTAAGCGGCTCCCAATCTCCGGTAAGCACCTGCGACAGCATATCTTCAGTCTCTTGCTCTGCTTCTCCATTCTCCAGACGCTCACGGGCAGCCTGCGTGTCTATGTTGTCCAGTTCATCTTCGGTCTGTTCCCTTTCATCAGAGAACTCCGTCTCTGCTTCCCTGCCACTTTCTGCAAGCTCATTCCCCCAGTCCATTGCTTCCTGCAAAGTCGAAAATGTCTCCAATGCCGGACGGGTGGTGTCTGCCGTATCATAAATAGCATATCCGTCCACTTCCTTATCAATCCAAAGAAATACTCCCTCTGATAAGGTGGCACTCCACTGTGTCGGATTTCCATATTCATCATCTGCATCATGTACCACATGCCATGATAATTTCTGCGATTCCTCTTGTGAAAATTCTTGTTGTGGCTCAGTTTCATCCGGCTCTGCGATACCATCCGTCCCCTCAAACCTTGAAAACACCTCTGCTTCGTGTCGGTCAATATCTTCCTCTGCAATGGCATTGATATAATCGTCCTCTACCTCGCTACGCTCCGGCTTATGGTCGTATTCAAAGGATTTCCCATTGACCTGTGCATAATAAAAACTGCTGTCCTCAATGTCATTTCCAAGCAGATATTTCTCTTTTTCACTGCCCCACTCATCAACCAGAACACACTCATATCCATCAATCGTGATCTTTTGCTGTGCTTCCTTTTCTTTTTCCCGAATCACATTGATATATCTTCTCGCCTGATTGGTAAATCCGTCCAGCACTGCCGGATGTGAGCTTAGAATCAGATCGTTGTTCTCCCACTCATTTTCCGCAACAATGCCTTTTGCCCATTCCTTATTGTTCTGCGAAAACCGCCCATCATAATCAAAATGCGTGACGGTATTTGCAAGAACAAATTCCACACAGTCAATGCCATATTTATCTATGATTTCATCTGCGGTATTCCTCGGAAGCACAAAACCATTGAATTTCTCGGCAATCAAGGCTTCGATGTCCTTCTTACATTCAAGTCGCTGTCCATGCTCCAGACGGGAAAGCTCTCGCTGTCTTGCTTTCTCTGCCTGTTCTTCCTTGTATGCCTTGTAGTTTTCTTTCCCCTGTGGAGATAAGTATTTGTCCTCTTTGATCAGCTCACGAAGCCTTTTCTCTACAACATTCCAGTTCAGAAGCACTTTTGCATACGGATTGCCATAACTGCCTTTCTCCAGACGGATACCTTTTCCATCATGTTCATTATGGGAATCATCATTACCCGGCAGTCCGCCGGAACCACCACCAATGCCATATTCATTTTTCAGAAAAGCAACTGTTTCTTTCTGGTCATGTTCTTCCATGAAATACTCATAAATGCGGAAAGCTCCATGCTCATAGCCGCTTCCTCTGCCAAGTGCATAGTCGATTTCATCCTGTGTGATAAAATCTTCCTGTGCTACCTCCACCGCATCCGGCAATGGAAATTCCAGTCTCTCCCTGTCAAGGTCTGCTATCTCCGATAACAGATATTCCGGTGATTTCACATGCCGCCATTTTAATTCTGCTTCTCCAGAAGCAAGGCGGTTTGCCGCATCTTCCAAAATATTTTTAAGCTGTTCCCTGCCCTCATGGGTAGAAAGAAGTTCCATGAGTTTTGCTTCACTCTCCGGATAGTTTCCGGCTTTTAATCCAAGTTCTTCCGGTATCTCATCCATGCCATCCCGAAGAAAGAAAAATATCTGATTAGCAACACGGTTCCGCTCCTGCGTATCCACGAGAAATGCTTCACTCGCACTCATATAAGTGCCATTTTCAATCATAGAGCGGATATGGTTCTCTACCTCTTCCCAACTCATAGTAACAAGTGGTGTTTCCTTTGCCTGTGTTCCATAGCCGACACTCATACCATGCTCATCGAACCACACTGATACTGGATTTCCATTGATTTCAAAACCTTTTCCGGTCTGTCCGTACTCATTTTTCAGAAAATCCACCATCTGCTCGGCATTTCTGCCCTCTGTGTACTTTGCAAAGATACGCTTTCTGCTGTGCTGTTTTCCTCCACCACTGCGAAGAATGGTTTCAAGCTCATTCTGTGGCAAAGAAAAAGCAGCGGGCATGGTATATTTCATACTTGCTTCCGCTGCTGCGACTGTTCCGACCTGCTCCTCAAAAGAAGGAAACAGGCTGAGTTGTGTAAAGGTGGGTTCCGGTGCTTCTCCCCGGAGAAGTTCATCGGTATCTGTTACAGACTGTAAACCAGTTCTCCCAGAACCACTTCCTCTGCTCGGTTTCGAATGCTGTTCATCTTCGCTACCCAAAGCATCTGCTCGGTTTCCTTGAGCTGTTCTGTCACTCCCTCGGTTGCCGCCATCTGGCTTGTCAGCTTCTCCATTCTCTCCTCTGCCTGCTTCTGGATTGTCAGTAGGTGTTCTTTCAATGTCCCTTTCAGAAGAAACGCTGAGTACACGCCCCTGTGGTTCTCCTTCAGATAAGTCTCTCTCATCATTCCGTACTTTGTTACGGTTCCCTCCGGCTGAATGTCCGCCTGTAATGTCGGGATCAGATAATCCCCGTTCTTTTCGTATGTCAGATTCATCGCTATTGCCCCTTTCTACGCTGTTTTGATTGTTGTCAATATATTCCTCATGTCCGCTCTCGCTTTCACGCTTTAACGCATTGTAGTCTATTTCAGAAGTATTTGCAAGTCCTTTCTGCGATAAATTTTCTGTTTGTTCCTGTTCGTGGCTTCTGTTATATGCCCTTATGGTTCTTCCAATCTCTAAAAGTACCGGTTTTGCAAGCTCATTGGCTGCATCTCCAAGTACTGCAAGGGTGTCCATGGAATTAAATTCATGGATAAAATCAAAAGCAAATTCCGAACCATACTCCTCCATATCTGCACCACAGGCAGATAAAAGTGTAAAAGAAATACTCTCCGATAAAGTATCTCTTAACCGGATACCGACATTCTGCTCGTCCAGTCCTTCTAAAAAACTGCCCTCGATCATGTACTCCAAATCCGGCAGCAATTCCTCATAATAATCTGCCGCAATCCTCTCAGCTATCTCAATAAGTCTTTCTTCAAACAGCTTCTTATCATCGGTAGCACCATAAGTCTGCTCCAGACGCTTAATTACATCTTCCTTATGTTCCTCATGTAATTCCCATAGTTCCGGATACCGTCCGATTCTCCTTGCCGCATGGACATCTGAAACATCAAAAACATATTTCAGACGCTTGCCATGTGCTTCGTCCTCGTCCAGAAGTGCAATACCCTTTGCCCCTTTGTTTACCCAGCAGTGCATACGCTCATTCCAAAGCTCAATGGAAGCACACGCTGTTGCATCCGGTCTTTGTGCATAGATCAAAAGCTGTTCCCGGAACGGATACTTATACAGCCTTGCCGCTGTAGTCAGGTATTTCATCCATTCCTCACGATTTTTGACAACCTCGGCTGCTGTCTCTTTTGCCAGAGCCGATATAAAATCATATTTTCTCACACAGTTCTCCTTCCTGTCATAGATACGACAAAAAGGCAGCCACATACACTACATGACTGCCTTTCCCTTACTTCCCGTTACATTCCTATTCTGTTGTACCAAAGCTGAAAGTCTTACTCTCAGCCGCTTTCTTAGGCGTAAATCTCGCCTTAACTTCCGCAACCCTCCCCTCTAATGCCTGAAACATAGCATCTACCTGTTCCTGTGTATATTCGTAGGAACCTCGATTTGCAAGATTCTCCAGTCTGCCAATAGCATCCACCGCCTTATTCATGCGGTACTCACCAATACGGATAAACTTCTCCGCCTTTGTCTCATTTTCCTTTGCCGCAGGCTCACCCTGCATTTCCTCTGCTGTCATTGTTACATTTGTTTCTTCCATGTGTTTTCCTCCATTTTTTGATAAAAAATTAGAGCGTACAGGTTTTCCCATACGCTCTGACGCTGTGTTGTTATTTTAGTTATGTGTGGTATTAGTGTTGCACCGACAAATAAGAAGTTATCGTTTTACTTTTGTTGTATCTTAGCCAAAATACTTTCTATTACAAGTGTTACTGTTATAAAGGCTCCTACAAGGGTATAGTAGTTTAAGCCATACATCAATGGCAAAAGAGAAATAACTACCGTAATAATGGAAAGGACAAACAATGCTTTGAGAACACCTTTCTTCTTCAATGAAAACAATGAAAGTAAGAAGATGGCAACAGTAAGTGTGGCTGTAATAAGTGGAGCAAAATTTGCATAGCCAAACGGTGTAAGGCTAAAGTATGAGAATGTTTCTTTTACTCTTTCTGTTGGAGATGTTGCAAAAATACAAACTGCTCCCAAGGGTAATAATTCTAACACTATTGTTAAAGCTGGCAAAACCGCTAAGCAGACTTTCTTCATGTTGTATATCTCCTTTACAAACTTGAATTTTCTCAATTCTTCATCTCTGTTTTTTCCCTTTTCCAATTAATTAATAGACCAATCGTTGAAATAACAAAAATTAATGCTGATGTTAGAGAAAAAATACCATCAGTAACCACAAATATGATAAACGTGGCTAATGGAATATAAATAAGAATACTTTTCAAAATTTTCATGTCCAATCCTCCTTTTTAAAATCTCATTAATCTTATAAAATATTTTGTTCTAAAAATTCCGATTTTCTCAATTCTCCAAACTTGAAGTTTCCATTTATTTCTTTTTGCGGTATTTGGGTTCAATACCTACTACATACGCTACCATAGCCGCAATACTAATAAGCATTGCACCCAATATAGGTATAATAATCAAACCCGAATTCTGCCCATCTAATAAAGGCAATCCAATTAACGTAAACAAAACACCATACACGCACCACAATATGCCCAAAGCACGATTATAGCCTTTCACATCTTCTATGGGCGCTACCTCAGCATTTGCCCAAAAACCGAAAGGTTTTGCTTTCTTGGAATTAAAATCATAAATGCCCATTACAATAAATAATACGCCGATTATTACCCAAATAACAAATGCTATTAATCTTCCTTCCATAATATGTATCCTTTCTTTGTAGTTCTGTAAATTCCGAGTTGTCTAATTCTTCAGCTTGGAAGTGTCTTCCAAATAAAATTCAAGATACCCACATTCAGGACAAACTGCAACACGAACCTTTCCAAGATTGTCCTTGAATATGCCTTGCTTCGTGATTTTTAATCCATAAGCTCCGTATTCGACCTTAACATCATAGTTTTCTCTCATTTCACACTCACAACGAATACACTTTCTCATTGTAATCTCCTCACACAAATACCGATTTGTAAATTTCTTTCTCTCATAATACCACACTTTTTTCATCATAGATACAGCTATTCTGCTTCCGAAATTCTTCTAGTATTTTTTCCTCCCTTTCTCGTTCCTCGCAATATTTCCAGAAATCGTCCAAAAATTCATCGACAGATTTTTCCGGTGCTTCTGTCGGTTCAAGTTCTTCCAGCCTTTTTACAATTTTTATAACTTCCTCGGCATCAAATTCCTCATCGGTTGCTACCAACGTATAATAGTCAAGTTTTTCTTTCAGCATATCTATTTCTTTTTCCTTATTCATGCCAAAGTCCTCCCTTCACTATATACATGACAGTTTTCGACAAAATCTTACAAATTATTTTGGAATTGTTTTCTTCTAGTTGATTGCATTAGTAACTTCTACTGCCACGCTTCAGAAAAAGAATTGCACGACTAACTTCTGCTTTGCCCTGTTTCTCGCCATTTTCAGGTTGTTTTTCATCCCTTTCTGACCTATAATAATTAAAAATGAATGGATTTTAGGGTACACTAAAGGAAGCCTCCAAAAGTCTTTTGCACGAGTAACTTCTGGTTGCCATCAACTGTTTATTCTTTTCTGTATCCTCCTGCCTGTTTTATTTATTTCAATAGTTCAGGCTTCAGACAGATTTCATCGGGTGGGATGATCTCCAGTCCAAGCTTTTCCATTGCATTTTTGTCAAATGACTTCAGGGCCTTCTTCATGGGTGTCGAACCATGAAGTTTAGGCCTTGTTGTATTATTGATGTGATTTACCATACGTAACACCTGCTCCTGGTTCAATCCATCAAACGAACTTCCCTTTGGCAGTACATATCTTATGTACTCATGATTCTTTTCCAGTTCTCCCTTTTGCTCAGAATGTCTCGATTCACAATAAAACACTCTGGTACGCTTCTTTCCGTCATGTCCTTTTTCAAACAACTCCGGATCTGCAAACTCACATCCATTATCTGTCAGTATTACAGGAAACAGTTCCCGAAACATTTCACTTCCCAACGTCTCTTCCAACCAGTCAAAAGTAGCTACGGTATTCTTCATTTCTTTGGTTTCAATCAGAAATGCCAGCATCAGATTGTTTTCCGGCCATAACAGCGTATGAAGTAATTTCCCGCCTTTATTTCCTTCCACTGTGTCCATCTGTACCACTCGTATGCCTTCGTTTTTCGCAATAAAATCAAGATAGTCTGAATAATGATGTCCTTCTTTTTTACGATAGCTGATTTTTGGAGTTGGAACGCTTCTCACTCTTTTTCGATATCTTACCGTTCTCCGCATATCCAGATTTCTTGCGGTCAGATAGCCGGCACTGATATACTTATAAAGCGTTCGTTCCCCACAGGGAATCTCTTCTGCATGATGCGCCAGGATATGTGCCAGGGGCTGTCCTTTCCTGATCAGCGGGCTCACAAGACTGTCCAATGCTGCCAGTTCATCTCTGGTCATGTCTATTCCCTGTCTGGATTTCCTAAGCGTTTCACAGTACTCCTTATGGGCATAATCAGCGTTATACAGGTACTTATCAAACAGACAGCTGATGGACTTGGGGCAGTTATTGCACACATAAGGCGCCTTGTGTTCTATTGGGCATGGTGCATCCACAAAGTCAGGGCACAGCTTATTACAGCTGATACACTCCCGGCATGGAATTCTGCACTTATGTCCCTTCTTCTTTTTACACACATCCCAACGCCTGCAGCTGTTTCGGTATTTACACCGGTTTGGACTTGCATGAAGTATGCCATCCCTGTTTCGCAACTTATGATAACGATGCCTGCGTATTTCCTTGGAAACCGTATCAGGTGAACAGCCTATAATGTATGCAATCTCTTTAAAGGTACGATGTTCTTTCAGTCCCTTCTGAATTTCATGCCTGTCATCCCAAGTTAAATGTGTCCCCTTTTTCCTTTCTTCTTTCGGCATAGGACCTCCTTCTGCAGGAGGATACCTATTCAGTATACCATTGCATGACTAACTTATGGTTTCTATACCCAAATCAGATTTTTAAAATTCATTCAACGATTGTTTTCTTCTAGTTTTCTTCTATTTGTCCTTTTTCGGTGGAAATTCCATCTTAAACTTATACTGGAATCCCTTGATTTCTTTACCATCTTTCGTATAGGAAAATTCCTGTACACTCTCTGGAATCAGGTACGCATCATAGCTGCCTTTCTTGCCTTTTAATCCTTTTACAAGTATCTTTTTCCCTTGAAGCAGGCTCTTGACCTGTGTATCGGAAAGTGTTACCCCAAGTGCCTTGCCGACATTCATACCGCACTTCCCGGTACAGTACGCTCCGAATTTTCCCCTGACTACATCAGCACCGCACTTCGGGCATTTGCCTAGCACTTCCTGTCCACCCTTGCCTGTGCCAAACATGGCTTTCTGCTCATCACTAACGCTGTGATAGGTCTTTACAAGATCAGTTACCATTGCTTCAATCCCAGACATAAACTGCTCTGCAGCAACTTCTCCTTTGGATACAAGTGTAAGCTCATTTTCCCAGTCAGCAGTCAGTTTCGGAGATTTTACTACATCCGGAAGTATCGTGATCAGCTTCATTCCGTCCTCTGTCGGAATCATCTGCTTTTTCTCACGCTTTACGAATCCGTCTTTTACCAGTTTTTCAATAATGTCAGCTCTGGTGGCAGGTGTGCCAAGTCCTTTTCTCTCCACTTCATCGCCCATATCCTCTGCTCCGGCTCTCTCCATGGCGGACAGCAGGCTGTCCTCAGTGTAATGTTTTGGCGGCTGTGTGAAATGCTCGGAAACCTTTGTCTGCTCCACTGCAATCATCATGCCCTCACGAAGCTCCGGCAGCTTCTTTTCTTCCTCTGCATCCGATTTATCCTCTGCGGTTTTATAGGAATTTTTGAAGAAATCCTCAAATTCCTTCCATCCATTTTTCCACACTTCCTTGCCAGATACCTTAAATACAGTATTGTTGCAGGTAATCACTGCCTTTGTGGAATTATAAATGTGCTTCTCCCCGGTCGCACACAGCAGACGGTTTGCACAAAGGGAAAGTATCTTCATTTCGCTCTCCGGGATTGCCTTTAAGTCCTGCTTGATGATCTCCATGGTAGGAATGATTGCGTGGTGGTCCGTCACTTTCTTGCTGTTCAAAATTCTTTTAATATCTGGATTGAACATGATATTCTGTTCAAATAACAGAGAATTGAAAATCGCTTCGATCACATTTTTTGCAGTACCTTCCATGTCATCGGAAAGATACTGGCTGTCTGTTCTTGGATAAGTCACTAACTTTTTCTCATAAAGGCTCTGCGTATATTCCAATGTCTGCTTGGCAGTAAAGCCAAACAGACGGTTTGCATCCCTCTGGAGTGTGGTAAGGTCATAGAGTTTCGGTGGTGCCACCCACTTTTCTTCCTTTATCACAGAAGTGACAAGAGCCTGTCCGTTTTCACAGGCTCCTGCAATCCTCTCTGCTTCCGTTTTATCACTGATATGCTCCGATACAGCATCCAGACCATTTTCCATGATATGAGCCATATAATAGGCTTCTTTCTTGAAATTCATGATTTTACTTTCACGGTCTACCAGCATGGCAAGTGTCGGTGTCTGCACTCTGCCGACCTTTAATGCCTTGCCACCATACAATACCGTAAAAAGCCTAGTGCCATTGATACCCACAAGCCAGTCTGCTTCCTGCCTGCATAGTGCTGACTTGTACAGATTGTCATAATCACTGCCTGGACGAAGATTATGGAAGCCGTCACGGATAGCACTCTCCTCCATGGAAGAAATCCATAATCGTTTCATCGGTTTTCTGCACCCTGCCATGTTGTAGGTCAGGCGGAAGATCAACTCTCCCTCCCTTCCGGCATCGGTAGCACACACGACTGCATCCACCCTGTCATCATGCATAAGTTTTTTCAAAATCTGATACTGTGCTTTCGTATCACTTTTCACTTCATGCTGCCATTCCTGTGGGATGATCGGAAGATTGTCATAACTCCATTTCTTCCATGCTTCCTCATAGCTTTCCGGCTGTACCAGTTCTACCAGATGTCCCACACACCATGATACTAGATACTCATTGCCTTCCAAATATCCGTCCTTACGCTGTGTGGCACCAAGAACTGCCGCAATGCTCTGTGCCACACTCGGCTTCTCTGCAATTACAAGCTCCATCTCTATTCCTCCCCATTTTCTTCATCATTCTCATTGTTGTTATCTTCATTGTCATTCTCGTCTGTGTCTACTGATTCTGTATCATCACCACCATTTATGAATGCTTCGTCGGAATCCTGCTCGGTTTCTTCCTCGTCATCATAATCGTAGTCCTCGTCAAGCTCGTCCTCATCTTCATCCTCATCAATGAAGTTTTCCTTTTTCTTCTTGGATTTCACAACATATACCACTCCGATCACAGCTACCGCAGCAATGCCCATTAAAATATATGTAAAGCCGGAACCATCTGCCTTTGCGGTATCCTCTTTCGGCTCACTTGTATCTTCCGTGCTATCTTCGGTGCTGTCCTCAACACTTTCTGCTCCCTGTGTTTTATCTCCTGTGGTATCAGCATTATTGTTTGATAATGCGCTGTCTTTGGTAGGAATTGCAGATTCCAATGCCGCTGAATTTTTCGGAAGTGTCTCGCTGTTATCCGTTGTGGTATTCAGCAGGTCGTTTTCACTGACTTCTGTAAGGAAATACACCTTTTCATCTTCCCCATCACGATCAATCACAAGATAAAATACCTTTTCTGATGCAGTCTGGATTGTGTAAAATTCCTTGCCTTTTTCTGTGGTCTGGCTGTCACTGCTCTGGTCTGCATCCTTAGAAGTATCTCCCGTACTTGGAGATTGCTTTGCTGTTGCGGAACTGCTTGAAGTTGTTCCACTGCCTGTCTGGGAAACTGTATTTCCATTCACATCCGTTTTCGTATGCTCCGTAACCTGTGCGGTTGCAGAGCTTGGCTTGGTTGCAGACGCATCCACAGGAAGCTGCTGTGCCGGATCTTTTTCATTGCTGTCCTTGTTTTCCGGATCGGTGTAATACGGATTGGCTGTTTTATAGATTTCTGAGGTATTTCCTGCATTATCCATGGCTGAAATCGTGAAATACTGATATCCTGCATCAAACTGTTGCAGACGGATATTCAAAGCACCATTCGTATGGTCGGTAAACTCATAGCCATTGACATAGATTGCCTTGATACCGGAATCCGTATCATGTGCCTGAATACTCAATAGACCATCGCTGACTGCCGCATTTAAGGTAGGCTTCGTAAAATCAAAGCACTTGATATAGCGGTTTTTCTCATAGGTCTTGCCCTTCTGGTCTGTGACCTGCACATAAATAGTGCTGTTTTCGGAAATCTCTATGTACATATCCTCGGTAATATCTGTCCAGCTTCCATTCTGCCCGACTTTCGCCTTTACTGTCTGAACGGTAAAATTACCGGAAACTATCGTATCTTCTACTTTGACTATCACCTTAGTGGTATCGTTATGCCACCCAGAAGATGTATTGATTGTGATTTTTACGCTCGGATTGATATAGGTACATTCCTTATAGTTCTTTGCGCACACCTCACAATCTTCATCCACCGCATACTGGCTGCACTTTTCTTTGCAGGTGCATTTTGCGGCAGGCTGTGTCTCCTCAGTTGTGCCTTCTGTGGAATTTTCTATTGTATTCTCCGTGGACTGCTCTGTATGATTTTCTCCACTACCGGAACTGTCCTTGTTATCAGTGCCGGACGCTGTGCTTTCTGCACTGCCTTCCCCTGCCGCACTCTCTGTTTTCTGCTCTGCAGTATCCTCCGCATGAACCTCTATCGTGTTTGTCCTGTTTGCAAAAAATGCACCAACCGGCATACAAAAAAGTATTGCCGATAGCATAAGGGACACCACAGCCCTAGCCGATAATCTCCTGTTTTTCATTGGTCGAAACCTCCTTTTCCTCTTCCCGTTTCTGTAATAAATTTCTGACTTCATCCTCACTGAGCTTATTTAACATCTGCAAACGCTCAGATGAGATTTTATATTTACGAATGATCTTCATGGCTTCGGCATCCTCCGCCATCTGTTTCTGCTCTGCAAGGTCTTTTTCCTTTGCCTGTAGCTGTGCTATCTGTTCTCTGACCTTTTTAAGCTGTGAATTGATTCTCTCTACTGACAAAAATAATTCCTCCCTTCGCTAATTCAATCTTCCAAAACCATAGAAATGGCTCTGCCAGTAAGAAGTATTGATTGAGGCGTACTGAATTGGATCGCCGCAATGCACCATCGTACCATTACCACAGTAGATACCGACATGCGTAACCGGACGTCCTGCATTATAGGTTCCGGTAAAAAAGATAATGTCTCCTGCCTTTGCGTCTGCCGCTGATACCGGAGTACATTGGTCATAAATGCCCTGTGCGGTGGTTCTTGGCAGGTTATGTACACCGCTGTTTGTAAATACCCAACATACAAAGCCTGAACAATCAAAACTTGCCGGAGCTGTTCCTCCAAAGGTGTATGGCATTCCCAGATACCTGTTTGCTTCCCGCATAAGCGTCTGCACCGTTGCATCGTCATAGGACTCCGGTGGTATCACATTGCCGGTTCCTCCTCCGGTGCCGCCCGGTGTTTCTCCATAAATGGTCTGCTCTCCTGCTTCAAAGTAAAATAACGGGTTATAATACTCCCCGTTATACAAACACTCGATATGAAGGTGGCTTCCGGTACTACTTCCCGTATTGCCACTTTTTCCAATGTTAGCACCCTTTTTAACGCTCTGCCCTGCGGACACATTCAGGCTGTCCATGTGGGCATATTTCGTGGTATATCCCTTGCTGTCCGTAATCACCACATAATTCCCATAATAGGAATCGTAAGCCGCTTCCATAACCATTCCGTCATGTGCTGCATGTACCATGGTTCCGGTCGGTACTGCTATATCAACACCCCTGTGAAGCTCCTCGTCTCCGGTGTTTGGATTTTTCCGGTAGCCATAATAACTGCTGATATAGTAATACCAGTAATAATCAACCGGAGAAGCAAAGACCTGTAAGCCGCCTTTTGTCTCCGTATAGGCTCCAAAAATTTCCGTCTGTTCGCTGTCCATGCGTCCGGCTACAATGCTCTCAAGCGGTGTGACCGTAAGTGTGACACGAAGAATTGTTACGGTATATTCTTCTTCCTCCTCATACTCGTATTCCTCGGTACGGATAGTCCCGTCTGGATTTGTTACTATTCTGGTTCCGGTCTTTGTGACTGTCCTTGTCCGTGTTTCCTCTACTTCCTCGGTAGTAAGGGAATACATGGCATCAAATAATTCCTGAATTTCACTCTCCATTTCTGCGGCAGTAAATTCCGTATGGACTGCGGAAAGATAACTGATCAGTGTATATGGATCATGCCCGATTGCACCAAGGTTATAATCGTATTCATCATATCCCGGGTAATCAGTTTCAATCCGGTCAATCTTGTTTTGCAGCTCCATTTCCTTTTCTGTAAAAGATAAATCTGCTGCATCAATCTCTGCCGGAAGGCTAAGATATGTGCTTGCCATCGTTGTTGTCACAGTTCCGGTAAACATGGAACCGCAGCTTGATAATGCCGACATGATCATAATAAGCAGAAGAGCAAAAATACCCACTGTGATAATCAGTGTTTTATTTTTTGTGGCAATCTCCTGTAACTTCTTTGCAATGCCGGTTGCAACATTGGTTGTCTTTGTAAATGTTTCCTTTGCAGTCTTGGCTTCTGCTCCTGCCCGCCTTGCCTTGACATACTCACGCTTGATACGCTGTTTCTGTAGCTGCCTTTGCAACTGCTTCTTTGGACTGTTGCCCTTTAGATGTGGATTTTCACTGATGAATTTCTCATACTCCAGCTTCATATCCGCTGTGACCTGTTTTTTCTGCAATCGCTCTAATCGGTCACGCTTTCTCTGTGCCTTGCTCTTGCGGTGATATTTCATGTAATGGTAAACATCTTCTGCACGCTGTTCTGTCTTATGTGCACCCTCCACAGCAGAATTATCCTTTTCTGTCTCTGCAATCTTTCGATGCACAAAATACATATTTTCCGTTTGCAGCTTATGAACCGCAGTCTTTCCCAGACCATCCTGCTTAAATGGCTTCTCCACATCCACCGGAACAACGATATATTTTGCTTTTCCATTCTGTTCATCAAAGACACGTTTCATCTCATACTGCCGCTTTTTCGGCATCTTGTCCTTTGCTTTCTGCAACTTCTGACGACTCTTTTCCGACTTATCAAAAGCCTTCTGTACTTTTTTGTCGGTAAATTCTTCCGTCTGCCCCTGCGAAAATGTGGCATCCTTTGTCTGGAAATCTCCATAATCGGACTGCTTTGTATTTTCTGACTTTGCACGCTCTCTGTGTGCGTGTTCTCTCTGCACACGCCCTTTGTGATATTTTCCTTTTTCCTCAGACCGTTGATAGGTGTCCCTGACATGAGCCTTGTTTTCTATTGTACTGTCAGAAGAAGTCTCAAAATCAGTCTGCTCGTCCTGCATGAAGCTGTTTTCCTTTAAGAATGCCTTTTCCGCTTCGGCTTCCGACTTCTGGACGCTGTGACCAGAAGTTGCATTTCTTCTATGACTGCCATGGTTCGCATCCCGTGGCAGATTGCTCACAGGCTTCTCATTGGCATGAAAATGATTTTCCGTAGGAAAGGTGTTATCCTGCCTGTTTTCTGTATGCTTTGCTCCAGTCACTTCCTTATCCTTGGAAAATTTCTCTTTTTCAAATGCTTTTGCCGCCTGCTTTTTCTGTCTCTCGTCTGCCATTTACACTGCATCCTCCTTCTGTACCGATTCCTCCGGCTTAGTATTCATAATCTTGTAAGTCTTGGTGTCTGTCGGGTATTTATCCACAAACGGGATTACCACATTATCAAACAGTATCAGACCACTTCCCGGCTCGGAGTTGGTTACATAGGATAGCTGCTTATCCGAAAGTCCCAGTTTATCCGCTAAGATTGCCTGATCTTTGGCATTCTGATTTAACAGATACACAAAATCGCTGTTACCCAAAATACCTTCAATCTCCTCAGAACGAAGAAAATCGCCCACGTTCTGCGTCAAACCTGTCGGAATACCGCCCCATTTTCTGAAACGTTTCCAGATTTCCACGGAATAAATAGCTGTCTGCTTCTCCTTCAGAAGAAGGTGGAACTCATCACAGTAATAACGGGTAGCAATCTTTCGCTCCCTGTTCTGCGATACCCTGTTCCAAACCGCATCCTGCACGATTAACATACCCAGCTCTTTCAACTGATTTCCCAAGTCTCTGATGTCAAAGCACATGATACGGTTGCCGCTGTCCACATTGGTATGGTGGTTGAAGTAATTCTGTGAACCATGCACATACAGCACAAGGCTGTTTGCGATACGCTCCGCCTTTGGATTTTTGTGTGCTAACAGGGCATCATATAAATCTTCCAGCAGCGGCATATTTTCCGGCACCGGATTTTCAAAATACTTATCGTAAATATGACGGATACACTCATCAATGATACCTTTTTCATCATTCTCCAGACCGTCCTTGCCACCTGCAATCAGGTCACACAGCGTAATGATAAAATCAGATTTCAGTTTTAATGCTTCCTTATCCCCCTTATGGCTCAACTGAATATCCATGGGATTCAGATAGTCCTTGGAATTGGTGGCAAGTTTTACCACCTGTCCATGAAGTGCAGCTACAAGTGCAAAATACTCGCCCTCCGGATCGCAGATAATAATGTCGTCCTTTGTTATAAGGAAACAGCTTAAAATCTCTCGCTTTGCACTAAAACTCTTACCACTTCCGGGTGTTCCTAAGATAACTCCGTTTGGTGTACGGAGCCTTTTGCGGTCTGCCATGATCATGTTGTTGCTGAGTGCATTTAATCCGTAATAGATTGCCGGAGCAGGCATAAATAATTCCTGCGTGCAGAATGGTACTAAGATTGCGGTGCTTTTTGTAGAAAGAGTACGCTCAATGCCTGTCTCATTGCATCCAATCGGTGCGGATGCCATAAGTCCCTGTTCCTGCAAATACTGTAAACATCTAAGGTCACAGTTTGCCTGCTGAATGATACCGGACACCCTCTGCATTAAACTCTCCAGTTCCCGCTTGGTTCTGCCATAACAGGTAATAAGGAATGTCATGTTAATCATCTTCTGGTTGCTCGTATTCAAATCATCGAGAAATTCCAGCGTGTCCTTTTCATAAGTCACGATGTCTGTTGGAAGAATATCCATATCATAGCCGCTTCGGACTGCCTGCGGCTTTTTTCTGCTCCTCAATTTTCATTTTCTGGATATTGGAAATGACCGCTTTTAACTTCTTGATTGCCTTTACCGGATCTTCCGTCTGCATGTGCATGGAGATAGTAAGGTTTGCATCAATGTCAAGAAGCTGCTTGATCAGCTCGTCCGTAAACTTCGGTGCGATAATATCCAGATAGGACACACAGCCATACATATTTCCCGACTTAAAGCGGTTCGGATAGCGGAAATCAAATCCCGGCGGTGCAATATAGTCCTTGACCGACTTACCGGATTCTGCCAGATCCTTAAATGAAAAACGGAAAGGCTCCATGGTATCCTGGTTAAAATACTCATGCAGGATACGCAGTCTTTCCTTTCCGTCCAGTCCCCTCGCAAGGGTTCCTATATTGTTTAAGTTCCGTATAACATCTTTTTCAATGTTGTTAAGGCGGCTCTTGGCTTCCTTGTAGCCATTGCTCTCCACACCAAAAATCAGATATTTTGATTTGATGATGCCATTGTTTCCCTTTGCCGCCTGTTTCTTTAACATTTCCGTATATTCTTCACGAATGTCGTTAAAATCATCCTCCTGCCACGGAATGTCAAACTGTTCTGTAAGCATCTGTTCGTTGACCTGCCTGTTGAAAAGCACCAGTTCAAACCTCACAGACGGATCAAAATAATTGATGAGCTTGCTGTACTGTGCCAGTATATCTGCCTGATCATCCACTTCCAGAAGCTCATAATTTATATCAAAAAATTCCACCATCTTTGTGTAATAACGGTAGCTGACCTGACAGATACCGTCACGGAACATCTTTTCAAAAGTAATTGTTTTCTGTGCAGTGGTCGGTTTTTCTTTCTCTTTTCCTTTGCCAGATAAAATATGCTTTAACTGCATAAGCCGCTTTTTCTCTGAAAAGGAAAGACCACCGCTGTTATTTACAGTTTTACTTTTCCCTCGTCGTTCCGGCTCTGCCTTTCGCTTTGTTTTCAAGATAACGAACCTCCCTTCGTAGTTTCTCTTTTTCTTCCAACTGCTTGTATAAGTTCTCCGACCGGTATGGTCTTATCCCCGGTGTGAGTATCTTCTGCCGGAGCATAAAATATAAAATCTTCTCCGCCGGAAACCCGTTTTTCTCATACATTGCAAAAAAGAAGAACGGAAGCATTGCTCCCATCATAAGAAGTGATGCGGCTGATGTTCCGATCAGTCCCTTGGTTAAAAAATACAAGGGTATCCCGGCTACTGCCGCACCACTGAAACAGATGATCTGTCTCTTTGTTAAGTTCAGTGCCACTTTTGTCTTAATACCGGACAAATCCTTCGGCACCTGTACGGATATTGCCATATCGTTCCTCCCTTAGTGTGCATTCCAGATAGATTTCGATAATGAACCAGTCTTAAAAAGTGAAAAGCATAAAATAACGGTATATGCTGCCACCGACCAGAGTGCCGTATGCAGGTTGTCGGATACTGCCACACCAGCCACAAGCACTGCATAGATAGCGACACACACCATCATAAAAAATCCCTGAAATGCAAGGGCACAAAGTCCCTTAAAATAATTCGTTCCTATCGTTCCCCATTCCCGGTTGGTTACGGTTGCACAGGGAACTGGTGCTACTGATACATAAAGATATATTTCAATCATTCGCCCATAAAGAATGACGGTGATAAGGACTGACATGATTTTCATACATAAACTGACGATCATGGTCTCCATTCCAAGTCCGAAAAGCTCTCCTATGCTCATTTCCGAAAACTGCTCATTGAACATCGTCTGCAATGTACTTGCCACATCAATACTGGTGCTTCCGGTAATCGCTGATGCGGCAGAATTTACGATATGGCTTCCCACATCAAATACTGCCATTACAATGTCAAAAGTCTTGCTAAGAAGCATGACTGCAATACACGCTTTCATAAAAAAGCGGATAAAAATGGCTGTATTGAAGTCATGCAGGTTGTTTTTATCAATGACCATGGAAATAAGCTCATAGACGAGTACAAAGCTGATAATCATACCCGCTATGGGGATCATCACGTTGTCGGACAGGGTTTTTATCATATCAAAAATACCGGAGTTCCATGTGCTGGGAGTTTTGCTGACCTCCCCTGCAATCGTGCCTACTTTGTCATTGACATCGGTAAACATGGTTTCAAAGTTTGTCAGAACCCACCCCTGCAACAGTTCCTTTATGAATTCAGTAATCTTATCAATGATCCCGCCCATGAATTATGAGAACAGTGTGGTAAGCTGTGGAATTACCGTCTGTGCCACAATGATGATGCCACCGCCACTCATAAGCTGCTTGATCCCCTGTGACTTTGCTGATGTGTGATAAAGAAGTAATAGAAGTGTAAAAAATTTTGCCGTTCC